>JAEEGL013853594.1_pt1 | contig 12676 bp, 10 predicted proteins | sample 9134231 | NCBI WGS metagenome assembly JAEEGL01 (sample SAMN16246548, study PRJNA631951) | gut metagenome | biome: gut microbiome; feature: rumen; material: fiber-attached | host: Bos | place: Iran: Karaj | collected 2018-10
CCACAATGCGGGCTTCATGGTGGTCGACGCCCTGGCCAAGGAGGCCGAGGCGCGATGGACCTTGGAGCGCCATGCCTACCGCACCGAGATACGCCACAAAGGGCGCATCCTGGTGCTCATCAAGCCCACCACCTATATGAACCTCAGCGGCAAGGCAGTGAAATACTGGCTGCAAGCCGAGAAGATAGAGCTGCAGAACCTGCTGGTTGTCGTCGACGACCTGGCCCTCGACCCCGGCATCATCCGCATCAAGAAGCAGGGCGGCGCCGGCGGCCACAACGGTCTGACCGACATCGAGGCCCTACTGGGCACACAGAACTACAATCGCCTGCGCATGGGCGTGGGCGACCACTTCAGCCTCGGACGCCAAGTGGATTATGTGCTGGGGCGCATGGAAGGCGAAGACCTGGCGAAGATGGAAGAGGCTGTGAAAGAGGCGGGCAGCGTGGTGAAATGCTTTGTCACCCAGGGCATCGACCGCACCATGAACCTCTACAACAAGAAAGGAAACGCACATACCGCATGAATCTGACGCTGGACATAGGGAATACGGCTGTGAAATGGGCCACCTTCGAGGGAAGGTCGTTGAAGGATTGCGGCCATGGGGTGCCCGACGGGTTATTGGCGAAGGCCGAGCACGTGCTGATGTGTGCCAGCGGGAACGAATTGTCGAAATCGCTGCTTGCGGAGACGCGGCAGGCCGCGTCTCTACAGTATGGGACGCCGCTGCCTATAGAGATTGACTATAAGACGCCCGAGACTTTGGGTGCCGACCGCGTGGCCGACGCCTGCGGAGCGGTGAGCCTGCATCCGGGCGAGCCCTGCCTGGTGATTGACGCCGGCACCTGCATCACCGTGGACTTTGTCGACGCCAAGGGCGTGTACCACGGCGGCGCCATCATGCCGGGGTTGAAGATGAATTTGCAGGCGTTGCATACTTTCACGGCGAAACTGCCGTTAATAGAACTTGAGGGAGTGAAGAAAGCCCCCGTGCTGGGACGCTCGACCGAGGAGAGTATCCTTGCCGGCACGCTGGGAGCCACACTCTTGGCGCTGGCGGGATATGTGGCCCTCTACAAAGAGAAAGCCCCAGGGCTGCGGGTGCTGCTCACCGGCGGCGACGCCGAACGGCTGACGGCCTCGGGCGCCAACGGATGGGAGCACGTGCCGCACCTGACATTGATTGGACTAAACGAGATACTGATATACAATGAGAAATAAAAAACTGATAATGGGTTTAATGGGCCTAATGGGTTTGATGGGCAGCGTGTTTGCCCAGAACGGATTCAATATGCCCTACTCGCAATTCGGCATCGGCACGGGCGACCTGCCCTACTCGGTGCCCGTGGTGCAACGCCTGGGTGGCGTGGCCTACACCGTCTCGGGAAGCAACTTCATCAACCCCTTCAACCCGGCCTCCTACGGGAGCATCGGCATGGAGAGTTTCGTGTTCGACATGGGATCCAACTTGCAACGCACCCGCCTGCGCAGCGGAGACGAGCAAGCCACGGACGCCGACGGCAACATCAGCCAACTGCTGTTCGGATTCCCCATCACCAAATGGATGAAGATGGCGTGCGGATTGCTGCCTTACTCCAGCGTGGATTATGAGTCGGTGGCACAGGGCACCTACAACGGCAACGGCACGATGAAGAACATCTACGACGGCACCGGTGGCACCAACATGGTGTTTCTGGGCGCCGCCTTCAATATCCTCGACAACGACAAAGGTCGCCGCTTGCAGGCCGGTTTCAACGTCGACCTCCTGCTGGGTCGCATCCAGCGGGCCCTCTCCTACTCTTTCATGGGCATCGACACCACCCACTACATGGACAAGCGCCGCTACAAGGAGACCAAGTTGGCCAACCTGATGTTCGACCTGGGTGTGCAGTACTGGGAACCGCTCAACGAGCGCTACACCCTCGGCGTGGGCCTCACCTACAAGCCCTACCGCAAGATGAACATCGACGAGAAGGTGCTTATCTACACCTATCATGCCAGCGACCAGAGCCTGGTGGACACCATCTTCCCCGCCGCCGGCCAATCGGATGACATCACCAGCAATCTTGAACTCGACCACACCTTCGGCATCGGTCTGAGCCTGGCACGTAACAACCGCTGGATGGTGGCTGCCGACGCCACCTTCTCGGGTTGGGCAGGGATGAAATACACCGAAGGGATGAACCCGCCGGTGTTCGGCGAAAGCACCCTCGACTTCGGCCCCTACAGCCGCTATGCCCTGGCCTTCGAGAAAACGGGCGACATGGATGCCTCCTCGTACTGGGGACGCATCAGCTGGAGCGCCGGCGTGCACCTGGAGAACGGCGCCATGCGGCTGAACATCAACGGGCGCAACGAGGTTATCGATGCCTGGGGCTGCGGCCTCGGCGCCACGCTGCCCATGCGCAAAGGCCGCTCACTGCTGACCCTCAGCGTGGGCTACCGCAGCTTCGGCAACAAAGACCTCCTGCAACAAGAGAGCCTCTCCTTCGGCATCTCGGTGAGCAGCTGCGAGAGATGGTTTGTGAAGAGAAAGTACAATTAAAAGAAAAAGACAACAAAGAGTACTAAATAGCAAAACAGAGAATCAAAAAAAACAATAAAATAAACACAGAAATGAAAACAATCAAAACACTGACGATTGGACTTTTCATGGCAGCCATGGGTACGTCTGCCATGGCCCAAATGCCCAACTGGGGATGCGACGAAGAGACACAGCAGAAGATGCTCGAACCCGTGTCCCTCTATCAGGATGCCATCAAACAGTACAAAGCCACCAAAGACAACCGCTGGCTTGAAGAGGCTTATCCCTTCTGGCACCAGGTGGTGGCCAACTGCCCCAAACAGAGCAAGAACCTCTACAACAACGGCACCAACATCATGAGAGTGATGATTGCCAAAGCCCAAACCACGGCCGAGCGCGACACCCTGATTGAAGAGCTCATGCGCATGTACGACATCCGCATCGCCAACTACGGCGAAGGCCCCAAGTGGACCGCCAAGAAGGCCCTCGACCTGGAGGAAATCCTGAAAGAGGAAGGTCTGGAGCGCTACTACGTCCTCTATGACCAGGCCGTGAGAATGGAAGGCGAGCTCGAGGCCGCCTACCTGGTGAAGTACATGGAAGCCACCATCAACTACGTGCGTGCCGGCAAGGCCGAGCCCACCCTGGTGGTCGACAACTACGACATCGCCAGCGAGAAACTCGAGGACGAACTTCAGAAGAATGCCGACGACAGCGTGAAAGCCGCCACCATCCGTGGCTACATCGCCGGTGTCGAGGCCGCCTTCTCGCCCTATGCCACCTGCGACCAGCTGGTGGAAAGCTACAGCAAGCAATTCGAGGCCGACCCCGAGAACGTGGACCTGCTGAAGAAAATCACCAACATCATGTCGAAGAAAGGCTGCACCGGTCAGCAGCTCTTCTTCTCGGCCACCGAGAACCTCTACCGCCTGGAGCCCACCCCCGCCACCGCCATGAAGATGGGTGCCATGTGCCTCCAGAAGAAGGATTACTCCGAAGCCATCAAATACCTGGTTGACGCCACCAAGGGTGTGTCCGACAAAGACAAATACATGGCCTACCTCTACCTCGGCCATGCCTACACTGGAGCCAAGAGCTACAGCGCCGCCCGCACGGCCTACAACAGCGCCGCCGAAGCCGACCGCACCAAAGGCGAGCCCTACCGCATGATTGCCCAGCTCTACGCCATGAGCACCTCGAGCGCCTCGGAGGACAACGTCAACGGTCACAGCGCCTACTGGGCCGCCGTCGACAAACTGCAGAAATCCAAATCGGTCGACCCCTCGGAAGAGAATGTCGAAGCTTGCAACCGCATGATCAGCACCTACAGTGCCCGCTTCCCCAAGCAGACCGACGCCTTCATGGCCGGCCTCGAGAACGGCAACCGCTTCACGGTGCCTGGATGGATTGGCGAATCGACCGTCGTGAGAACCCGATAAACAGATGAATATGGTTAAAGGAGAGAAAAGGAGTGAAGGAGGAGTGAAAAGGAGTGAAAAGACAAATGTGCAAAACAACACTAACGTCATCTCACTCCCTTTCACTCCCTTTCACTTCGTTTCACTCCTTGTTTTTTTATTACTACTTTCTTGTAGCAACGACATGAAGGACATCAGCCAGTTCCAACGGCAGGTTCCCCCCGACCAGGAAATCATCGAGGCGCATATCTGGCGTAGCGAGGAGGGCCGGCTGCAACTGGAGCTGGAGGCACCGCGCATCGTGCAATACAAGAAACCCGACACCCGCACCATCTATCCCAAGGGTGTCGAGTTGCGTTTCTATGACGACCAACGGCAATTGCAAACCTTCATCCGTGCCAACAAGGCCACCTCGTTCGACGACAAGAACATCATCACCGCCAAAGACAGCGTCGTGGTCATCGACTACACCAACGGTGACACCATCTACCTGGAGGACATCGTCTGGAAATCGGACGAAGACATTATATATTCCAATCACCCCGTCCGCGCCGTCAACGGCAACCGCGTCACCTACGGCGACGGATTTGTGAGCGATGCCGACATGACCAACCTGCGCATCACCCGTCAGCGGGGCATCATAGAATTTGAAGAATAAAGCATGCAATATACAGCGAAAGAACTAGCCCGCATTGTCAAGGGCACCATCGAAGGCGACGAAAACACCCGTGTGTGGAAACCCTGCAAGATTGAGGAGGGAGAGGCCGGAGGCATCACCTTTCTAGGCAATCCCAAATACACCCACTACATCTACGAGAAAGAGGCTTCGATAGTCATCGTGAAGAAGGACTTCAAGCCCGAGCATCCTGTGAACTCAACCCTCATCCGCGTCGACAACCCCTACATGGCAGTGGCCAAATTGCTCCATGCCTTCAACCAGCGCAGCAAACCTCCCAAAGGCCGTTCGTGGAGAAGCCACGTGGGCCGCGGCTCGAAGATTGGCAAGAAATGCTACATGGGCGAGTATTCGGTGGTAGGCCGTCATTGCACCATCGGCGACAATGTGAAGATTTACCCCAACGCCTGCATCGGCGACAATGTGAAGATTGGCGACAATACCATCATCTACGCCGGGGTAAAAATCTACGAGGGTGTCGAGATTGGACGCAACTGCATCCTCCACGCCGGCTGTGTCATCGGTGCCGACGGTTTCGGCTTCGCCCCCACGGGCGACGGCGGCTGGGACAAGATTGACCAGATTGGCAACGTCATCCTCGAGGACAATGTCGAGGTGGGCGCCAACACCTGCGTCGACCGCGCCACCATGGGTTCCACCATCCTCCACCAAGGCGTGAAGGTGGACAACCTGTGCCAGGTGGCCCACAACGTGGTCATTGGCCAGAACACCGCCATGGCCTCGCAGGTGGGTATCGCCGGCAGCTGCAAAGTGGGTTCCGACTGCATCATCGCCGGTCAAGCCGGCTTGGTGGGACACATCACCGTGGGCGACCACGTGACCATCGGAGCCCAGAGCGGCGTCACCCACAACATACCCGGCAACCAAACTGTCTTCGGCAGTCCCGCCCAGGAAGCCTCGAAGCGCCGCAAAGTCGAGGTACTGGTGCGCAACATTGAGAAACTGGCTGACAGAATAGCCGCATTAGAACAGAAATGAGACCAGGCAGGATAACGCTTTTCTTTGCGTGCATCATCGCCGCGTTGGCCGTTATCTGTGCCATCTTCCCTTCCGACGGCGTCACCGTCGGAAGTCATTCTTTTTATCTGCCGACCATCCACGACCTGGCCGAAGCCAACCGTCCAACCAACGAAGAGGATGACCAGCCCGTCGACACCATCCCCGCCGAGGTGGTTCAACTCAGCGACTCCATCACTTACCTCCAGACCTTCTCCGACAGCAGCGACGCTCGCTTCTGGTTGCCCGACAGCCTCTATTTCGACAGCTTTTGGGAAATCGCCGAAAATGCCGTGAGGCAGGACCGTATCGTCCGTGTCATGCACTATGGCGATTCGCAGATTGAGATGGACCGCATGACCTCGCAACTGCGTAAATATATGCAGGAGACCTTCGGCGGCGGCGGTCCCGGCATGATACCCTACCGCACCATCATCCCCACCCTGGCCGTCAGCCAGAGCACCAGCGGCGAACTGATTCACCTCTCCTCCTTCGGCGACAGCACCGTCACACGCTCGCGTGGCAACTACGGCCCCATGATGCAGAGCTTCCGACTGAACGGCGAATCCACCCTCAGCATCAGGGCATCCAAACACGCGTCGGTCGACAACGCCGTGAAGCAGTTCTCCCGACTGCAACTGGTGTTCAACAACCGCGGCGACGACCTGAGCATCGTTGTCGACGACAAGAGCATCGACTCCAGCTACTCCAGCCACATCAACACGCAAGGCGTGGGGAGCGTCACCTACAGCACCTCCTCTCCCACCACCCATTTCCGCCTGCGCACCAGAGGCAATGTAGACCTCTACTGCGTCACCGTCGACAACGGCCCCGGCGTGGCCGTCGACAACATCCCCATGCGCGGCTGCTCGGGACAGCAGTTCACCACCGTCGGACGGGAACTCCTCACCGAGGCTTATGCCCAGCTCGATGTGGGTCTCATCATCCTTCAGTTCGGCGGCAACTCGGTGCCCTACCTCAACACCGAGAAATCCATCTCCACCTACTGCCGCTCCATTGGCAAGCAGATAGACTATATCCATCGCTGCTGCCCCGGGGCGAAGATTCTTTTTGTCGGCCCCTCGGACATGAGCACCCGCCACAAAGGCAACCTGCAAACCTATCCCATGCTGCCTGCCCTCATCGACAGCTTGGCCGCCACCGCCGTCAGCCACAACGCCGCCTACTGGAGCATCTACCACGCCATGGGCGGATGGAACTCGATGGTGAACTGGAACAAGAAAGGTCTCGCCGGAAGCGACTACATCCACTTCTCGCAACAGGGAGCCGACAAGATGGGAGCCAAACTGGCACAGGCACTTGCCGACAACTATCAGCTCTTCCTCCTGCGCCGCCGACTAAACCAACATACCGAAGAATAATTCCTTATGAAAAGAATCTCCATACTTACAATACTTCTCCTGGCGTTCCTTTGCTCACCGGCCCAGCCCACACCCATCGAGCTGCCCCACTACCCATTCATACGCTACGACGCCAACACCCTCCGTTTCAACGCCTCGTCCCCCTACATGAACGGCTTCTTCCGGAAATGGAAACGTGTGGTGGAAACCCGCCAGGGAAACATCAACATCGTCCACATCGGCGGCTCGCATGTGCAGGCCGGCACCATGAGCAACACCATACGCACAAACATCCTGCACGCCTACCCTTCCTTCGTCTCCAACCGCGGCATGATATTCCCCTACTCGGCAGCCGCCCGGTGCAACAACCCTCGCGACTACATCGTCCATTGCCCGCAGAAAGTCATCCTCACGCGTAACATATATAAAGAGCACACCTACCCCCTGGGGCTTTGCGGCATCGCCATCACTGCCGCCGACTCGCTCACCGAGGTGCAGATTGTCATGAACGAATCCAGCATTGATTACGCCACCAACCGCATAGTCATCCTGGGCCATACCGACGACCAGGTGGTGCCGCTGCTCTCCATCGGCGGTCGCGAGGTGTATCCTTCCTACGTGGCGTTGTCTTCCGACCGCTACGTCTTCAACCTCAGCACCACCGTCGACTCCTTCACCGTTGTCATTCCCTGCAAACCCGGCGAACAATTCACCCTCACCGGCATCTACCTCGGCAACCGCCAGCCGGGCTTCTCCTTCCACTCCATCGGTGTCAACGGCGCTTCCGTGCCCGACTATCTGCGCTGCGAGAATTTCACCCGCGATTTGCGCATGCTGCACCCCGACATGGTGGTCTTCGGCATCGGCATCAACGACGCCAACGGCCCCGATTTCGACACCGTGGCTTTCCGCAACAACTACCTCGCCCTCATCGACTCCATCCGCACCATCAACCCCGACTGTACCTTTGTCTTCATCACCAACAACGACAGTTTCCATAAAATCAGGCGCAACCGCTACCGGGTAAACACCAACGGCCGTCTGGCCCGCGAGGTGTTCTACCGCCTGGCCGACGACACCGACGGCGCCGTATGGGACCAGTTCGAGGTGATGGGAGGACTGAAATCGATGGAGAGATGGTTTAAAAACAAGCTGGCGCAGAAAGACCGAGTCCACTTCACCTACGCTGGCTACCAACTTGTCGGAAACCTCTTCACAAACGCCCTCTTCAAAGCCTATTCCGATTACTCCGAATAAACTGATTACCCAGAATCCATGTCCGACCTGCTCACATACCTCGGTTCTCTCTTCGCCTTCAACGACGAACACCCGCTGCTTTTCACGCAGATACATTTCTGGGTGCTCTTCCTCTTCATCTACCTCTTCTTCGGACTCATCGTGGCTCACCAGCGCAAACAGGCCAACGGCAGCCTCGACCCCACACGCCGCATCCTCCGCAACGGCTACCTCTTTGCCTTCAGCCTTGTCTTCTACTATAAGACCTCAGGCCTCTTTGTCCTGTTGCTCGTCTTCTCCACCCTCCTGGGTTGGATTCTCGGCATCGGCATGGACCATACCGCCTCTGTTGTCCGTCGCAAACTGCTGCGCACCATCGGCGTGGTGCTCAACCTCGCCATCCTCTGCTTTTTCAAATATGCCTATTTCTTCACCGACATCTTCAATGCCACTTTCGGCACCGAATACAGCATCGCCATCAAGATACTGCTTCCCGTAGGCATCTCTTTCTTCACCTTCCAGAACATCAGCTACATCGTCGATGTCTACAAGCGCAAGATTCCCCATGTCTCCAACATCCTCGACTTCGGCTTTTACACCGCCTTCTTCCCCCAACTTGTGGCAGGTCCCATCCTGCGCGCCGACCAGTTCGTTCCGCAGCTCTACAAGCCCTTCTTCCTCTCCCGCCGCCAGTTCGGCATCGCTGTCTTCTGGATTTGCAACGGCCTGACAAAGAAACTTATCCTCAGCGACTATCTGGCTGTCAACTTTGTCGACCGCGTCTTCGACAATCCCTCGCTCTACACCTCTTTCGAGAACTTCTCCGCCCTCATGGTCTATTCGCTTCAGGTTTATGCCGATTTCTCGGGCTATACCGACATCGCCATCGGCGTGGCCATGCTCATGGGATTCTATCTGCCCGTCAACTTCAACTCGCCCTACAAGGCGCAGAACCCCACCGACTTCTGGCGCCGCTGGCACATGTCGCTCTCGCGCTGGCTGCGCGACTACCTCTACATCCCTCTCGGCGGCAACCGCACGGCAGGCTTCACCTCCTATTTCATCCTCTCGGCCATCCTCCTCATTGCCGCTTTCCGACTCCACAACCTCTGGTTCACCATCACCGTCTGCACCGTCATCGCCGTGGTGCTACTCCTGCTGGCCTTCCGTCCCTCGCACCGCAAAACCCTCGGCACCAACGTCAACAACATGGACACCATGCTCCTCGGCGGTCTTTGGCACGGCTCTTCCTTCAATTTCATCACCTGGGGCGGACTCAACGGACTCGGCATCCTGGTATACAAGTGGTGGAAAGACCGCCGCTGGCCTACCCGTTTGGCCACCCTCGTCGCCGTCACCCTCATCCTCACCATCGCACGCCACCTAGTCGACTCGCCACTCCTCAACCTCCTGGCCTTCTGCTGCCAGGTCCTCCTCGTCGGCTTCACATTCTTGTATCTTATCGGGCACATCAAAAAACTTTCCTCTTTCCACTTTAAACTTTCCACTTGCTGGGCCGTTCTCATCACCTTCATCTTCATCTCCTTCACCCGTCTCTTCTTCCGCTCGGGTTCCAACCTCGACCCCGCCGAAGCCAACGAGGCCGCCTGGCGCACCGCTTCCATGATGGTCGACCGCATCGGCTCGCACTGGAACCTCGCCCAAATACCCGACATCCTCTCCAACTACTCCTCCGTCTTCCTCCTCTTCGCCGCCGGCATGATTGTCCACTGGCTGCCCACGCGCTTCAAGCGTCGCTACCGCCTGTGGTTCGCCTCCATGCCTCTGTGGCTCATGGCTTCCTTCGTCATCGTCCTGGCCGTGGTGCTCTACCAGTTCATCACCGCCGACCTCCAGCCTTTCATCTATTTCCAATTCTGAAAACATGAAACCAATGAAAATAAAAGCCTTCCCCTTCAGCAATGTTTTGGCCGTGCTCATCAACCTGGGCATCGTCTATGTCCTTTATATGGTGACCCGCGTGGCCTATGTCTTCGAGAACTGGAGCACCCTCTCTGTGGGTTGGGACCAACTCTCCATGGGCGAACTCATCGCCGGAAGCCTGCGCTTTGACTCCTCGGCCATCCTCTACACCAACTGGCTGTGGATCATCCTCATGCTCCTCCCCATCCACACCAAGGAGCGCCCCCGGTGGCACACCATGTGCAAATGGGTCTTCGTGGTGATTAACTCGCTGGGCCTCACCATCAACCTCGTCGACACCGTTTACTCCCAGTTCACCGGCCGCCGCACCACTGCCACCTTCTTCGCCGAGTTCTCCAACGAGGGCAACCTCGGCGGCATCTTCTTCACCGAACTCATCGGCCACTGGTACCTCCTCCTCCTCGGCATCGCCCTCGTCGCCGCCCTCTGGTTCCTCTACTTCAAGCCCGACAATTCAAAACTCACCGCTCATAACTCAAAACTCATCACACAATACTACCTCGCCACCTCCTTCGGCCTCCTCGTGGCCATTCCCTTCTCCATCTTCGCTATGCGTGGCGGCTTCACACGCGACACCCGCCCCATCACCATCTCCAACGCCAACCAGTACGTCCACTCGCCCCAGCAGGCTTCCATCGTCCTCAACACCCCCTTCTCCATCATCCGCACCATCGGCAAGCGTCCCTTCAAAGACCCGCGGTACATGCCCGAGGAACAGCTCTCTTCCATCTACTCGCCCATCCATGTCCCCTCGCCTGCCGACACCGTCCCCATGGTCTCCGGCCAGAAGAACGTCATGGTCATCATCCTCGAGAGCTTCTCGCGCGAATATTTCGGCTATTATAACCAGTCTCTCCGCCAGTCGCATCCCGACTTTGTCTCCTACACGCCCTTCCTCGACTCGCTCCTCGAACACTCGCTAACCTACGAGCACACCTTCGCCAACGGCCGCAAGAGCATCGACGCCATGCCCTCGTCGCTCTCCTCGGTGCCCTTCTTCATCGAGCCGTTCATCCTCACTCCCTCGTCGCTCAACGACCTCAGCGGCCTTGCCGACTGCCTGGTGCAGAAAGGCTACCACTCAGCCTTCTTCCACGGTGCCCCCAACTCCTCCATGGGTTTCCAGGCTTTCGCCCGCTCCTCGGGATTCAAGAACTACTACGGCATGGCAGACTACTGCGACGACCCGCGCACCGGCGGCCGCAACGATTTCGACGGCCATTGGGCCATCTGGGACGAGGACTTCCTCCAGTTCACCGCCACGGCCATCACCGAGCGTCTCGAAGAGCCTTTCATGGTGGGCTTCTTCTCCGCCACCTCGCACCACCCCTTCAACATCCCCGCCCGCTACGAGGACACCTACAAGGGCGGCCCCCTCGACATCCACCGCACCATCCAGTACTGCGACAACGCATTGAGAAGATTCTTCGCCACCGCCAGCCAGCAGCCCTGGTTCAAGAACACACTCTTCGTCATCACCGCCGACCACACCTCGCAGCTTCAATACGACGAAAGCCACACCTCCGTCGGCGTCTTCTCCATCCCCATAGCCATCTACGACCCCTCGGGCGAGCTGCCTGCCGGCATGCAGCCGGGCGTCATGCAGCAAATCGACATCATGCCCTCCGTGCTCCGCATCCTCGGCTACGACCAGCCCTTCCCCGCCTTTGGCAAGAACGGCTTCAGCCCCGACGAGACCCCCTGGGCCGTCAACTTCAGCAACGACATCTACCAGTACATCGAGGGCGACTACACCCTCCTCTTCGACGGCGACCAACCCACCGGCCTCTACAACTATGTCCTCGACCCCTTGCAGAAGCAAAATCTGCTGAAAGCCGAACCCCTGCGAGCCGACCGCATGCTCACCCGCCTCAAAGCCATCGTCCAGACCTACATGATACGCATGACCACCAACCACCTTGTCATCCGCGACGGCGACCTCTGAAAAAAACAGAAATATAAAAATATATTTCTATTTGAAAAAAAGTTTGTATTTTTGCACTTTCAAATCTATGCGAAAATGAGTCACAAGACCGCAATAAAATTATATGAAATAGCCTCCTACGTGCTGATTCTCGGCGCCACGGTGGTTTATTTTATGCTGAAAAACAGTGAGACACCGGGTCTCAGCCTCTCGCTGACGATGATACTGGTGGCTCTGGCCATCGCCATGCGCTGGATGATGGAGCGTCACCGCTTCCGCGCCTGCGAGGAGGAGCTCGACCAGATGAAGGACGACCTGCGCCGCCTCACCCAGCTCTATGCCGAAGAGAAGAAAAAGAATAATAACAAATAAAACAACAATCATTTATGGCAACAACCACTGACATTAAGAACGGACTTTGCATCAATTTCAACAACGACATCTACACCATCGTTGAGTTCCTTCATGTGAAGCCTGGCAAAGGTGCTGCTTTTGTGCGCACCAAAATGCGTAGCGTGAAGACGGGCCGCATGCTGGAAAACACTTTCCCCAGCGGCGCAAAGATCGACATAGTGC
>JAEEGL014711863.1_pt1 | contig 12676 bp, 6 predicted proteins | sample 9134231 | NCBI WGS metagenome assembly JAEEGL01 (sample SAMN16246548, study PRJNA631951) | gut metagenome | biome: gut microbiome; feature: rumen; material: fiber-attached | host: Bos | place: Iran: Karaj | collected 2018-10
TGGCTATCCTTGGTTGTTCGAGAGCGAAGAAAGTCAGCAACTATTCTGTGATATCTGGCGCGAGATAGCCAGCCGTTACAGTCAGGAGACGACGATTCTGGGCTATGAACTGATGAATGAACCGATTGCCCATTACTTCGCTAACAAGGATTCGCTCTACACCTTGCTGCAGCCCCTCTATCAGCGTTGTGTGAAGGCCATCCGCGAGGTAGACCAGAACCATATCATCCTGCTCGGAGGTGCCCACTGGAACAGTTTCTTCTGGATGCTCGATGATGCCAGCTACGACGATAAACTGATGTATACTTGTCATCGTTACGGTGGTCCTGCTTCTAAGGAGGCCATCACCCACTACATCAACTTCCGCGACTCCATCAACCGGCCAATGTATATGGGAGAATTCGGTCATAACACGATGGAGTGGCAGAGCGATTTCGTCAAGGTGCTGAAGGACAATAATATCGGCTACACCTTCTGGCCCTATAAGAAGGTTGACAACTCCTGCATGATGGGCATCACACGCCCCGAAGGCTGGGACAGCATTGTCGTGAAATACGCAGAGACTCCGCACTACACCTATCAGGAATGGCGTGAAACCCGTCCCGATCAGGCCAGGTTCCGCGAGTTGCTCATGCAGTTTGCCAAAAACTGCCGCTTTGAAAACTGCCAGCCACAGACCGAATATATCCAAAGCATGGAGATGGAATAAATAATATGATTAGTTAGTAGAAGATTAAGCCCGCATACCAATCTCCTTGACAAGCCGCTCGAATTCGTCACGATTTCCTGCGGCTTTGTTTTTGATACGGGCACGGTAAGCATAGATGGAGTTGGGAGAATAGCGCAGGAACTCGGCAATCTTAGAACTCTCCTCAATGCCAAGTCGGATGAGTGCAAAGATACGCAGATCGGTATTCAGACGGTTTTTCTCTGTGGGTACAATCTCCTCGCCCGGCTTCAGCAGGGCATTGAAATCCTCAACAAACGATGGGAACAGACGGAGGAAGACATCGTCGAAGTTGTCGAAGAGCTCTTTCAGCTCGTCCTCCTTCAGCTGGTCACTACCCGTCATACGCAGCAAATCAGACTGTTGTCCGGCCTTCAGTTTACGGTTTACCTTGATACGGTAGTTGTCGAGTTTGTCGATATAGTCTGAACAGATGCTCAGGAACTTACCGATATACTCATCCTTCACACGGTTAGAATCGTTCAAGTGGATAATGGCCTGACGGAGCTGCTCATTGGTCTCAGACAACAGGCTGTTTGCCTTCGAAAGATCTTCATTCTTATCCGAAAGCTGACCATTCAACTCCCCAAGGGCATCATTGGCAGACTTCAGCTCGTTACGTGCGATGGCCAACTGCCTGCGTTTCCTTGAAACATAATACAACGTCAAAAGCAGACCGACCACAAGCAGGCTGATGGCGGCAATCGTCCAACGGAGATTCGTGTTGGCCTGATGCAAGCTTTCCTTGTACTGGTCGTTGATGCGCGTCAGGATGGGCGACACGAGCCAGGAACGCATGTGGGTGCTGAACTGTGAAATACAGTTCCAAGAGAAGTCCATGTACTTATAAGCCCGGTCGAGGTTGCCGCCCTGCTCCATAATAGAGTTGGCGAGGCTCCAAAGGGCGCCCTGGTCATTGATGGCCTGGCGGATATCGGTAACGGCCGACTGAATGAGCCAATATTGCTGCTGCTCCACATCGTTTTGCAGACCAGTTCTCGCTGCCTTCTTCTTATAGATTTCTGAACGGAAAAACGACATGATGGCATAGTGACGTGTGTTGGGAGTAACCATGCTCAGCCATTTATCACTATACGCCAAAGCCGAATCTAACAGGTTCTGATTGTTGAGCACCATCGACTTCAGGGCATTATAGTCACGGGAATCGTGTGGCAGCAGGTTGAAAAGAGAATCGCGGATAATGTCTGACTTTGCAAAGAACTGACCGCTGAGCCTCTTGTCATGGGAGTAATAAGCCATCTCGCCATACATGTGGTTACGACCTGAGAGATAGGTGATGACCATGTCGGGAGTCAACTGATCCGGTTGGATGGCACTGAAGTGAATCTCAGCCTCTGGATAGAAACCAGTGTCGGCCAATTGATAAGCCATAGCCAGCTCACTCTCCGTCTTCAGGTCCTGCCTACCCATACGGTTGGCACAATCCATACATACCTGAAGGTAGTGAAGGGCAGAATCATTCACGAAAGTGGAATACTCCCGATACAGGCTGAAGGCTGTCTGATACCTTTCCTGATCGCTATGGGCAGCTTTGTACTGCTTCACTAATACCAGAATGGCGTCTGTCTTCTGCTTCTGATAGTAAGCAGACGAATCGATAGCAGCATCAAGAACGCGATAAAGTGAATCGAGATTCACCTGACCTGCCATACTGAACGTGCTACAGCATACGATAATGGATAGTACGAGTAATAGTCTCTTCATCAATTTCCTTAGGTTTGTGATGCAAAATTAATCCTTTTTCACGAGATGGCAAAATAAAAGGCCGTTTTTTTGCTGAATACCATACATTATCGTTAGAAAAAGGATGATATACATTATAAAAACGTCAATATTGTCGTTCATAACCATTTTTAATTATCTCATTGTATATCAAGCCTTTGCGATAAGTGTAAAAAACACATTTATCCATATTACCACCTTGATAGACTGAATTTGCGATGTTTTTATGTCTACCTTTGCACCCAGATTCAATTTCAATAACAAAAAATTCAATCTATGGTACAAAATGAAAAAAGAAGGAACGCAATGCCAAGCAAATTCTGCTGGCTGCTAACTCTGATGCTACTGATGGCCATAACCTCTTTTGCCCAGACGCAAAAGGTGGAGGGTACGGTAGTTGACTCACAGGGAGAACCTGTGATTGGTGCTTCTGTCGTAGAGATTGGTACATCGAACGGTGTGGCAACGGATTTCGACGGACGATTCTCTCTTAACGTAAAGAATGGTGCACGCCTGCGTGTATCCTTTATTGGTTTTCAGACCGAAGAGGTAAAGGCCTCAAACGGTATGAAAGTAACATTGGCTGACGACAGTAATCTGCTGGAAGAAGTGGTGGCCATCGGTTATGGCGCCGTGAAACGTAAAGACGTGACTACAGCCGTGAGCAGTGTTTCGACCAAGGATCTGGAAAGCCGTCCTATTGTCTCTGCTGCCCAGGGTATGCAGGGAAAGGCTGCCGGATTGCAGATCTCTCAGGCCAATGGTCAGCCAGGTAGTGCGCCTACCGTTCGCGTGCGTGGTACTACTTCTCTGAATGGTTCGAACAATCCGCTCTATGTGGTCGACGGTGTGCCTTTCGAGGATATCGACTTTCTGGCAGCAGATGATATTGACGACATCCAAATCCTGAAGGATGCCTCGAGTGCGGCCATCTACGGTAGCCGTGCCGCCAACGGTGTGATCATCATCGGCACCAAGCAGGGCAAACAGGGTGTGGCCAAAATCAGCCTCAATGCCCACTACTCATTCTCGCAGGTGAACCACACGCCAAAGGTGCTGAACGCCTGGGAATATAAGGAGCTGCAGGACGAGATAGGGCTGGTGAAGATTCCTGACGGACTGGAGGATCAGACCGACTGGAAGAAAGAGACCTTCCGCACAGGTGCTGTACAGAACTACCAGTTACAAGTGACCAATGGCACCGACAAGCTGCGCTACTACCTCTCTGGCGGCTATACCCGTGAAAACGGTGTCATTAAAGAGACCGACTTTGAGCGCTACAACTTCCGTGCCGCTGTGGAAAACGACCTGAACAGCTGGCTCCGACTGAATGCCAACGTGGCCTATTCAGACTATACCTATCGCGGCGGTATCATTTCCGGTAACGGTGCCAACCGTGGCGGCGTGCTGATGTCGGTGATCAATACCCCGACCTACGCACCCATCTGGGATCCTGAGAACCCTGCTCAGTATAATACCAACTTCTACGGTGTGAACATCACCAGTCCGTTGGAGAACATCGCACGTACGAAGGACAACCGCTCGAACTACAACAAGCTCATCGCTACAGGCAAGGCCACCATCCATTTCCTTCCTGAGCTGACGCTGTCGTCCAGTCTCTCGATGGAGCGCACCCAGGGCACGACGATGAACTTCCTGGATCCTCATGAAACACTGAACGGACGCGACAACTACGGTACAGGCTACGACGGACGCTCGATCCGTACCACCCTGACCTTTGATAATATCCTGAACTACAAGAAGGACTTCGGCAAGCACGGCATCGACGTGATGCTTGGTTCTTCCGGTACTTCAGACAAGAGTTCCAACAACTGGATCAACGGCTCGAACTATGCCAATGCCGACATAAAAACCCTGAATGGCGCCAACAAAATCTCATGGACAGGCACTGGCAGCTGGGCTGGACACTGGGCAATGCAATCATACTTTGCACGTCTGTCATATAACTTTAACGATACCTACCTCTTCACCGCCAACATGCGTGCTGACGGTTCGTCGAAGCTCGCACCAGGCCACCGCTGGGGTTACTTCCCCTCGTTCTCTGCCGCTTGGCGCGTCACACAGGAGAAGTTCATGAAGAATGTGAAATGGATTGACGACCTGAAGATCCGTGGTGGCTGGGGACAGACCGGTAACCAGAGCGGACTGGGCAACAACAGCTATCTTGCCTCGTATAACATCAACCGTATCCAGTGGTTCGGTGAGGGCAACGATGCCAATGCCACCCCTACCCGCAGCCAGAGCTCGCTCTCTAACCCCGAGCTTACTTGGGAGACGACCACACAGACTGATATAGGTTTCGACATCACGGTGCTGAAGAACCGACTGACACTCTATGCAGACTATTATTACAAGAAGACCACCGACATGCTGATGTGGATCACATTGCCTACAGGTTCGGCAGCAGCCAACAGTCTGCCTTACAATGGTGGTGAGATTGTGAACAAGGGTTTTGAATTCACACTGAGTTCAAAGAACGTCATCTCAAAGAACTTCACATGGAATACCGACTTTAACATCTCGTTCAACCGCAATGAGCTGAAGAGTCTGAAGCTGACGCAGATCTATTATGCTGCCACGACTACCGACTTCATCAAGGAGGCTGTGGTAAGGAACACACCAGGTCGACCACTCGGAAGCTTCTGGGGATATATCAGCGACGGTGTGGATCCTGAGACTGGTGAGCTGATGTATCGCGACGTGAATGGCGACGGCATGGTGTCTGCCTCTGACCGTACTTATATCGGCAATCCGAACCCGGACTTCACCTTTGGTCTGACCAACACATTCTCCTATAAAGGTCTGAATCTGAGCGTGCTCATTCAGGGCAGCTATGGCAACGATGTGTACAACGTAGGTCGCATGGAGACCGAAGGCATGTACGACGGCAAGAACCAGACCACCCGCGTATTGGAGCGCTGGCGTGTGCCTGGACAGATTACCGACGTGCCCAAGGCTGGTTTCGAGATGCATAACTCAAGTTACTTCCTTGAAGACGGCTCGTACCTCCGTCTGAAGGACATCTCGCTCTCTTACGATGTGCCCAAGAACATCATCAAGCGCATCGGACTGACCAAGCTGATGCCTTACCTCTCAGCCACCAACATCCTGACGCTCACCAAGTATAAGGGCATGGATCCTGAGGTGAACCAGAATGGTAACAGCGGTGCCGTACAGGGACTCGATTGGGGTACCTATCCGCTGTGCAAGTCATTCTCATTAGGTCTGAAAGTTGAATTTTAATAAGTAAGTATAAGTTATGAAGATAAAGATTAACAATATAGTAGCTGTAAGAGTATTCTCTTACCTCTTACCTCTCACCTCTTACCTCTTCTTTTCCTGTTCTCTCGATCAGGATCCCATCTCCGATCCTACGGAACTGACAGAGGGTGTGCTCACCGACACTGTGTCGGCAGTGCTGAAGGACAAGCAGGCCGCCATCAACCAGCGCAAGAATCTGTATGAACTGATGCGCAACCGTCAGGAGCACTGGTCGCTCGACATGCTGCTCATTGCCGAGGCGCACTCCGACAATGCCTACGCCGGTACTACGGGTGCCGAGGTGGTGCCTTACGAGACCAACTCCATCGATGCCTCCAATTCTGTGCTGAGTCGTGACTGGACCCGTTATCTGGCTGATATCGCTCAGGCCAATGTGCTCATCAACGGACTCGACGAACTGCGCGCCAAGAACGAAGTGAGCGATGCTGAGTGCCGCCAGTGGCAGGCAGAAGGAAAGATATTCCGTGCAATCATCATGTTTGACATGGCCCGTCTCTGGGGATCATTTCCTGTGATAACCAATATTGCCAAGACCATCACCAATGAGAACGTTGAAGAGGTGTACCCCACCTATTATCCCCCGAAGATGACAGCTGAGGAATGCTATCAGCAAGTGATCAAGGACTTGGAGGAGGCTGCTCAGGATGCGCCAGACTTCGTGACTGGCGACCGCACGCTACTCACCAAGACAGTGGCGCAGGCCATGCTGGCCAAGGTTTATGCCGAACGTCCTGTGCAGGATTATAACAAGGTGATAGAATATGCCGAGAAAGTGAAGTCGACAGCCGGCCTCGCACTGGAGCCAGACTTTGCCACGCTCTTCGGCTACGATGCCGACAGGAAAGACTGCGTGAAGCGTAACACGACAGAGGGTATCCTCGAGGTTCACTACACGACAGGTAACGGTAACTGGGAAACCTGGATGTACGGTCGCCAGCTCGACGACTGGGAATTCTACTTCACCTGGGCAAAATGGATCACACCTTCACGCGACCTGATCAGCGACTTCACCGCAGAAGGCGACGACATCCGCTTTAACGAGAGCGTGGTCTACTACGAGTGTACTTGGAGTAACTACTACCCCGCCTCGCACTATCCCTTCATGTACAAGTGCCGTTCTTCCTATCAGAACCGCTACAAACTGCGTCTGGCAGACATTCTGCTGATGGAGGCCGAGGCCTACGCCCATCAGGGTAATGCCCAGCAGGCCGCAACGCTGGTGAACCAGATCCGTAGCCGTGTAGGCCTGAAGGATATCGACAGCTCTGGCGATATGGTGGAGAAGGTGCTGCACGAGCGTCGTCTGGAACTGGCCTTCGAGGGTCAGCGCTGGTTCGACCTCTGCCGCAACGGAAAGGTAGAGCAGTATATGAACGCTGTCTATGCCAAGGACTCTGGCCGTCTGGCACAGAAGCGCACCTACGATGAGAACTCCTATCTGCTGCCCCTGCCGCAGACTGCCCTTGACGAGAACATCAATCTTGAGCAGAATCCGGGATATTAAGAGTTAAGAGTTTATAGTTTAGATTACTAAGAAAATGAAAACAAATATGACGATAATAAGCTTGGCAACGGCATTGCTGCTGACGACCGCAGCATGCTCGAACAGTGCATCGATCGATGACACGCCCCGCCCCGAAAATCAGGGTAACAACGAAGTGCCCACAGGAAACGTGGCCACCATCTATACCACTACTGGCAGCGGTACACAACTGTTAGAGAAGAGCGCCTCAGAGATCTTCACCGGCACCAATATGGCTCCTTCGACCATTCTCGTTGATCCCACACAACAGCATCAGACGATGGACGGTTTCGGATTTGCCATCACCTATTCCACCTGTTACAATCTGCTGAAGATGCCAGCACAAGACCGTGCTGCCTTTCTCCGTCAGACCTACTCAGAGACAGAGGGCTATGGCGTGAGCTATGCCCGTATCAGCATCGGATGCAATGACTTCTCGTCGACAGAATATTCGCTCTGTGATGAGAAAGGACTTGAGAACTTCCGTCTTTACACAGACGAGACACAATACGTAATCCCTGTGTTGAAAGAGATACTTGCCATCAATCCTCACGTGAAGATCATCGCTGCTCCCTGGACTTGTCCGAAGTGGATGAAGGTGACAGACGTCGACAGCAAAAAGGCGCATGACTCCTGGACAGACGGACATCTGAACCCCGACTATCGCAAGGACTATGCACAGTATTTCGTAAAGTTCATCGCTGCCATGAAGCAGCAGGGCATCGACATCTATGCTGTCTGTCCGCAGAATGAGCCCCTCAACCCCGGCAACTGCGCCTCGCTCTACATGCCTTGGCAGGAAGAGGCTCCCTTCGTGGCAGAACTGGCTGCAGCTTTCAAGCAGAACGGGCTGAAGACTAAGATATACCTCTTCGACCACAACTATAATTATGATAATGTGGAGGATCAGCAGGACTATCCCGTGAAGATCTACAATGCGCTTGGCAATGAGTTCGAGGGTTCTGAACTGGTGGTGGGTGCTGCCTATCACGACTATGGAGGCAACAATGCCGAACTGACCGACATCCACACGCAGGCTCCTGATAAGGAACTGATCTTCTCAGAATCCAGCATCGGCACTTGGAATGACGGTCGTAACCTGTCGAAGCGCCTGATGGAGGATATGAAGAATGTCACGCTCGGCACCGTCAACCAGTGGTGTAAGGCCGTACTCGTATGGAACTTGATGCTCGACGTGCAGATGGGTCCTAACCTCGATGGAGGCTGTCAGACCTGCTATGGCGCCGTAGACATCTCGATGGACTATAAGACCATCACACGTAACTCTCACTATTATGTGATCTCTCACATGGCCAGCGTGGTTCGTCCTGATGCCCAGCGCATCGGCACAGCCCAGCGCTCGATGACTAAGAATGGTCTGATCTACTCAGCCTTCCATAATCCTGACGGAACTTATGCCGTTGTGATTTTGAACAATGGAGACGAGGCACTGACAGCCGTCGTCAGCGACGGACAGAAGCACTTCCGTGCTGCCATCCCCGCTCAGTCGGTGGTTTCGTGCAAATGGTAATCAAGAATTAGAGAATTAGAGAATTTAAGAGTTTATAGTTTAGAGTTTATAGTTTAGAGTTATGATTACCATATTATCAAATACAGTAAAGATGGTGGGGAAGAAGGTATTCTACTTACTCCTTACTCCTTCTCTCCTTACTCCTGTCTTTGTTTCCTGCATCGACGAAGACTACAAGAACATCGTGCAGCAGGGTGACCCGCAGATTGGTGTCAGTAACCTTGGCAGCACACAGATGGGACAGACCGCTACGTTCAGCGTGAACTGTTCAGACAAATCGGGCGAGCGCCTCTCAACACTCAAAGCCGAACTACTCTTTACCAATGAGCCTGTCGACGAGACCGTTATCCGCACCAAGGAGGCTGGCGACTACACCGTCAACCTGAAAGTGCCTTATCTGCAGCATATCCCCAACGGCGAGGCTACCGTCCGTCTGACACTTCAGAACGTGACCACATCAAAGACCATCGTCGAAGTACCGCTCACCATTGAGCGTCCGCACTTCAGCGACCTCCAGTTTATCACTGCCGATAGCATGGTCTACAAAATGACAGAAGGTGAAGACTATACATATACCACTGTCATCAATACCGCCCAGAGTGCCTTCAAGGGTTACTTCCTGACCAAAGACGGTCAGTGGAGCTTTGGTACCAACGGTTCAGAGATTGAGTTAGGACAGAAGGGAAACATCGACTTCCAGACCAACGAGACTGGCGAGGTCATCGTCACTTTCAATACCCGTGACTATACATACGGTCCTGACGAAGAGATTGCCATCCAGCCACTCAACTTCACAGAGGGTGACAACATCATCACCCGTCAGATGGTACAGGGTCGTGAATATACCATCGGAGGTATCGTCGGTGACAGCTGGTTTATCGACAATGACTTCTTCGAGAAGAACGACAACGGGAACTATGTCTTCCTGGCCATCGACGGAACCTATACCCTGACTGCATATAATAACTATCAGTTCCTGCAAGTCTATAGCGGCACAGCCTCTGAGCCCGCAACACTTCAGGCCGACGGCACGGGTGCCATTTGGGTAATCGGCGGCAACGGCATCAACAAACCATTCCTCACTACTAAGAACAACAACGGATGGTGGACTGGTACAGAATGGGATCAGGCAACTGCTCAGGTTAAGGAGAAGGTCTATCAGATTACCCTCACCGTAGGCAAGCAGCTCTCTGCTACCGATGTCAACTTCAAGTTCTTCGGACAGCCCAACTGGGGTACAGAGTTCAAGGGCGACGGCAGCAGTTATTCACTTGTCTGCGACCACGACCTCTTCGGTGTTGGCGACGGTAACGGCCACGACAACGGTAATATCTATCTGAAAGACGGCGTCCAGCTGAACGAGGGCGACACCTATATCTTCACCATCGACTTGACAGGCGGCACACAGAATGCTCCGCTCACCATCAGAAAAGGTGCTGGCGAAGGCGTGCAGACCGTGACACTGGCCGATAAGGAGCCTCTGCCCATGACACTCAAGAAGGGCATGACGCTGCAGTTCGACGGTATCGTTGATAGCAGCTGGTATATCGACCCCGACTTCCTGCAGGACAATGGCGACGGTACCTATACCTTCCTCTGCATCAACGGCCAATATGCCATCAAGGCATACGCTGACTACCAGTATGTTCAGGTCTATCCCATCAATGAAGAGGGCAAGCCCGCCACCATGCAGTCTGACGGAACCGGTTCTATCTGGGTCATCGGCAGTGAGTGTGTCAACAAGCCGTTCCTGACGTCAGCCAACAACAAGGGCTGGTGGACGGATCCTGACTGGGATCAGTGCATGGCACCTATTGCCAAGGGCAAGTATCGCATCACGCTGACTGTAGGACAGCAATTGTCTGCCTCTGATGTGAACTTCAAGTTCTTCGGACAACCCACATGGGGCACCGAGTTCAACGGCAAGGGCGGTGACTACCATCTCGACTCAGACAACGAGTGGTTCCGTGTGAATGCAGCCGACAGCGACAATGGTAATATCTTCCTCAAGGATGGTGCCTCTTTGGCCGATGGCGAGACTTTTGTCTTCACAATCGACCTGACTGGCGGTGTCGCCAGCGGTATTTTGACTGTCGAGAAGAAATAAGTCCACAGAGATGATACTATATCCCGTCCACTTTTTTGAAGCAATCTCAATAATGGAAATATCAGATTACCAAGACTTTACGTCTTATAAAACTGCTCATTTATCCACTTATTGACTCGTACAGACTTGTAGCGTACGGAATAATATAGTAATTTTGCAAACGGAAATCAAAACCCGCAAAAAAATGAAGAAACTAACAATCTCTCTTTTAGCACTGGCATGCTGCGTAAGTACACACGTACAAGCGCAGCTGCCCGTGTACCTCGATGTTAATAAACCTCTGGAGCAGCGCATCGACGATGCCCTCAGGCGCATGACGCTCGACGAGAAGATTGCCGTGATCCATGCGCAGTCGAAGTTCTCTTCACCTGGCGTGAAGCGTCTCGGATTCCCCGATCTGTGGACAGACGACGGCCCTCATGGCGTGCGTCCCGACGTGCTCTGGGATGAATGGGAGCAGGCCGGACAGACCAACGACTCGTGCGTGGCCTTCCCTGCCCTCACCTGCTTAGCTGCCACCTGGAATCCCGACCTCGCCCGCCTTTATGGCGAGAGCTTGGGCGAAGAAGCCCTCTATCGCAACAAGAGCGTGATGCTGGGCCCTGGCGTGAACATCTTCCGCACCCCGCTCAATGGGCGCAACTTCGAGTATATGGGCGAAGACCCTTACCTGGCCTTTCGCATGGTGGTGCCGTATGTTCAGGGATTGCAGTCTATGGGCGTCGCTGCCTGCGTGAAACACTATTCGCTGAACAACGACGAGGAGTATCGTCATCAGGTGAATGTCATCGTCAGCGATCGCGCCCTGCACGAGATCTACCTGCCCGCCTTCAAGGCCGCTGTGCAGGAGGGTGGCGCATGGGCTATCATGGGTGCCTACAATCTCTATAAGAACCAACACAACTGCCACAATGATATCATGCTCAACAAGATCCTGAAGCAGGACTGGGGCTTCGACGGTGTGGTGATCTCCGACTGGGGGGGCTGCCACGATACCGACGAGGCTGTGCGCAATGGCCTCGACCTCGAGTTCGGCACCTGGACAGACGGTCTGACAATGGGCAAGACCAATGCCTACGACGCCTACTATCTGGCAGCGGCCTACAAAAAAGCCATCCAGCAAGGCAAATACACCACAAAGGAACTCGACGACAAAGTACGTCGTGTGCTGCGCCTGTTCTATCGCACCACGATGAATCGCAACAAACCCGTTGGTTTCCTCTGCTCAGAGAGTCATTACGACGCAGCGCTGAAGATTGCCCAAGAAGGAATTGTCTTATTGAAGAATGAAGGAGTCAAGAAGACAAGGAGACAGGGAGTTCAAGACAAATCTCCGCTACTCCCTCTGGATCTTTCGAAGATGCAGCGCATCCTCGTGGTGGGTGAGAATGCCATCAAGATGATGACCGTTGGCGGAGGCTCTTCCTCCCTCAAGGTGCAAAAAGAGGTCCTTCCTCTTGACGGTCTACGCGCTCGAATCAATTCTCTTACCTCTCACCTCTCACCTCTTACCTCTAAACTCGACTATGCTCGTGGCTACGTTGGCGATACCGTCCAGAGCTACAACGGCGTCACCGTAGGCCGTTCGCTCTATGAGACCCGTTCTCAGGCCGAGCTCACTGCCGAGGCTGTGGAAAAGGCCCGCGAGGCTGATGTCGTCATCTTCATTGGCGGCCTCAACAAGAGCGACCACCAGGACTGCGAGGGGCACGACCGCCTGAGCTACGACCTGCCTTACGCCCA
>JAEEGL014785299.1_pt1 | contig 12676 bp, 6 predicted proteins | sample 9134231 | NCBI WGS metagenome assembly JAEEGL01 (sample SAMN16246548, study PRJNA631951) | gut metagenome | biome: gut microbiome; feature: rumen; material: fiber-attached | host: Bos | place: Iran: Karaj | collected 2018-10
AGTATATTATATTGAAATAATGATTCCTATTTTATTTTTATTCTCAACATATTGAATTATTGATTATTTTAAATAGAATATTTATTTGTGTTAATAAACTTCTTTTGTATGATTCAAATTCAATTCCTTTTACTCAAGAACACTCATATTTCTATTGTTCTAAACAAATATTTTAAATATTAATTTTATTTTAAATAAATAATTTAATCAAATATAATAATTTTATAAATTACTAAATCATAATTTATTATATTAAAAAAAAAAGAAAGAGAAATTTCAAGAATCTTTATTATTAAAAATGAAATAAGAGTTTTCATATACTCCTTTAATAATTATCATTTTCAAATAAAAAGATTTTGATTTGAAAAATTCTAAAAATCCTATAACCTAAAATATAAAATTTAAGTTAAATTGTAAACCACCAAATTAAAAGAGTGTTTTGATTTAAAATATAAAATAATAGAATTTAATAATTTAATGTGAATTATAATGTTTGTATTTGATTTAAAAATATTCACAATTAAAAATCCAATTAATTTATATTAATTATTATTTGCAATAGAGATTGGTTTTTTGGTAATATAGTTTAAAATATTTCAAAAAAATAATTTTTATAATTTTAAAAATATTTAACTTTAATAAGACAAATATAATGAATTCAAAAAAAATAAGTTCAAAGATAAAGTAAGTTAAATTTTATTTTATTTTAATTAATTTAAATTAAAAAAGTCAAGATGATTATCAATATTTAAAATTAAGAAATGATTTATTGGAATCTAAAGGAAAGACTCTAAAAAATCAAAACCATGAATTAGAAAAAGATTCTAAGAATCCAAATGATTTTACTCAAATATTAAATTTTAGTTCATTTTCAAATGGTAGATATCAAAAAATACACAATTTAAATACATATCAATATATTAATCCTGTATATTATCCTTTATTAATTAGTGATAATGGAGAAACAATTGCATTACCTTATATTGATATGGGTCCTCCACTTTATAATTCTTTTAGACTTAAATATAAAAAAAAAATAAATGATTGTGTTTTTCCACCTATAAATTCAAAGAAAACTAAAGATGAAACTAAAAAAGAAGAAGAAGAAAGATTAAAAAGGGAAGAAGAAGAAAGATTGAAAAGGGAAGAAGAAGAAAGATTAAAAGAGGAGGAAGAAGAAAGATTAAAAAGAGAGGAAGAAGAAAGATTAAAAAGAGAAGAAGAAGAAAGATTAAAAAGAGAAGAAGAAGAAAGATTAAAAAAAGAGGAAGAGGAAAGATTAAAAAGGGAAGAAGAGGAAAGATTAAAAAAGGAAGAAGAGGAAAGATTAAAAAAAGAGGAAGAGGAAAGATTAAAAAAGGAAGAAGAAGAAAGATTAAAAAAGGAAGAAGAAGAAAAAAAGAAAAAAGAAAAAAAAAAAGTCAATTGGTGGGAATTGGCAAAAAATTTTGTTTTAATATATAATTTTTGGAAAACTTGTCACAAAAATATAAAACTATTTCAAATAAGAAATGAATATATTAAAGAAAGGAATGATTCAATTAAAGATGAAATAAAAAAACTAAAAAAATGGATTATTTCCCTTGAAAAACCTTTTTTATCTGAATTTATAAAATATGATAGTATAAATTTAAAATTAAAAGAAAATGAATCAAAAAAAAATATTAAAAGAAAATCAGGAAAAATAATGAAATTAATAAAAAAATTTATGGAAAATTTAATAGGAAATAGTGAAACTTTATCATATATACCAAACGAAATTAGAAAAATATTATATAATTATATTAAAGAAAATGCATATTTTGCAAAAAATTATTTATCAATATTTCAATTAAATAGATTAGATTTTAACTTTTATGGAGCAACAAAAAATATGAATGATGAAAGACGAGGATTAATTTTAGCTTATTTAATTATTTGTGGTATTTCTGTTCAACAAATTTTATTATATATTCATGAAATTATTCAAGGATTTAATAATCCATATATAATTAATAATAGTAGATATATTGGTTGTTTATTACATTATTTAACAAGATATACTTTTTCTAATCATCCAAAAAAGCTAAATAATGTTTTATCTTTATTAAATTATTATAATAATTATAAAGAAGAGAAAATTAAGGAAAATGAGATTTTTTATAAAAAAGTAATTTATGAGGATGATATGGATCAATTTAGTGAATTTTTAGAATCAAAATCTCAATTTATCCATTTTTATAATGAAAATCCTGAATTTGTGGAAACTTATGAAAAATTTATTTACATTTGGGCAATTAATTTAAGTAAATCACTTAATTCAGAGTTTTCAAACAAAAAAAATTTAAAATAAAATTAATAATGTTGAATGTAAAACTTAAAATTATATATTTTAATTATATTAAAGTTGTCTTACTTAATATTTATTATATTAATAAATCAAATTATTCTTAAAAATTATTTTTCATAATATTTTATAAAAATAAATGATTTAAAGGGAAATTGAATTATTTATGAAAAATAAAAAATTATATGTTGGGATTGATTTAAGAAATCTCATTTTAAAGTCTATTATTCCATAAGAAAAAATCTTATATTTTTAATAAGTAATAACAAATATTCAATTCATCATTTTCGAATTCAATATTCTACTTTAAAAATGATTAGATAATATGTTTCAAAAAAAAAGCTTGTTTTAATTTGATTCAAAACATAATTTTTATTTAAAATATATATAAAATTTTTAAATATCTAAAAATAAAGTTATATTCAATTACCAAAAAATTTAGTCAATAATCAAAAATAAAAAATTGATTTAAGATTTTTAATTAACAAATATTTATAATAATCTTAATACTAAAGATACCACATAAAATTAATCCAAAGATTTTTAACTCATTGATTTATTCGTTTTTTCAAGATTATCACTTAAACTATTATTATTCGTATCAGTTTTTTTCAATGAAGAAACATTAGCATTTTTCATTGTTGGAGTAATTTGTCCAACAACCAAAGCAATTCCTTTAGTTAATTCAAAAGTTTTGTTTTTTAAATATTCATTTTTTTCTCTAAAATAACCAATAATATTTTCTAAATGAGAACAAATAGAATTAAAATGAGCAGAAGTCGATGTATAAAAAGCTCCATTTTCCATAGAACATTTTCCTTCTTTTAATCTATCAAAATGTTTTTTATTTGCTTCTTTTTGAAATTCATTGAAACTTTCAATTAATTCATCATAATGAACTAAATCTTGTGTATTATTATCAAATGTTTGAATAGCTAGCTCAAATATTTTTAATAATACTTCATTTATTTTTAAAATATCTTTAGTAGCTTCTTCACTATATTTAATTTCTTTACTTTTCATATTAATAGATTCATCCAACATTTGTTTTGCATGATCTCCTATTCTTTCAATATGATTTAATAAATGGAAAAAGATTGACATGTCTTCAGCAGTTTTTTCATTAATAGAAGGAGCTGTTTTTACTAAAAATTTAGTAATTTCAATATTTAAGAAATCAATTAAATCCTCTCTTTCATTTATTTCCTCTGTAAATTCATTTTTCTGTTCACATAGTTCTATTATACTTACTTCTAAATTCTTTTTTGCTAAAATTGCCATATATTTTATTTCTTTTTTGATTTGTTCTACAGCAATTGAAGGTGCTAATAAAAATCTTTTGTTAATATATTTAAAAGATTTATTATATTTTTTTGATTCAGTATTTTTTTCACTTTTATCTTTTATTATCTTACATGCAACCAGAACAAGGAAATTTATTAAAGGTAAAAGTATTAAAGTAGTTATAACATTAAAAATTACATGGAACCAAGCAATTTGTATAGCTGGTTTTTTTGTTATCTTTTGAAGTAATTTAATTATATGTTTTTTTAATGTCCAAATGATAACAGTGAAAAAAGTTGTACCAAAACAATTAAATAATAAATGGATTATTCCTGTTCTTTTTGCATTTATATTTGTTCCTATTGTACTAATTAAAGCAGTGACACAAGTTCCTATATTTGATCCTAAAATAATAAAGAGGGCACTACCTATTTCCATTGAACCTCTTTGAACCATTACAATGATAAGACCTGTCATAGCTGATGAAGATTGAATTAAAGCAGTAATAATAATTCCTAAAAATATAAGAATTAAAGGAAAACTTATTTTTTCCAAACCATCTCTAAATAAATTTCTAATAGAATCATCTTTACATGAATCGCTCATAATATCTAATCCAATAAAAATCATACCTAATCCACAGACAATTCCTCCAACGTTTTTAACAATATCTTTTTTAAAAAACATCATAACTACTCCAACAAAAGTTAAAAATCCAAAATATATAGAAATATTAAGACTTTGAAGAGAAGCAAGGATACCAGTAATCGTAGTTCCAATATTCGCTCCCATTATAATAGCAGTTGCTTGATATAAATTCATTGCATCAGCATTGACAAAACCAATTGTCATTACTGTTGTAGCAGCGGAACTTTGAATAATCATTGTGACAATTGCACCTATTCCTACTCCTGCTATACGATTATTAGTTATTTTTCCTAATAATGTTCTCATTCCAGCACCTGCTACTTTTTGTAAACTTGAAGACAACATATTCATCGCTGCAATGAATATTCCTGTTCCTCCAAGTAATGATATTATACATTCATGTATTTTCATCAATTAAATTAAGAAATAATATGCATAAATTTATATTGTTAATACACATATACTAATAGTTGATATTGAAAATAAAAATTATAAATTTTTTAGGCCATTAAAAATAAAAGAAATAAATTCAATTTATTATATAATTTATTTATTATGATAATTTAATTTTATATTTTTTATTAGAGGGAAAATATGAAACTCACTTTAGTGATTAATATTAATTGTCTTTATAAATATTTTTCAAATTTTAGTTTTTTCCTTTTTTTATATTTACTTTCTAAAAGATAAACATTATATTATTTAATTAATATATGTCCTCGATATCCATTTCATTTTATTTTTTTCTTATTCTTAATTTTGAAAAATAAGCTGATTATGTTCGATTTTATAAATTAAAAAATGATTTCATCATTCTACATTTATTTGAAATAATAGGAGAAGAGATTTAAAATTCTAAAAATAAACTACTTGAAGCTATTAATCACAAACAAATGTAAATAAATATAAAAAAAACCATAAAAACAAAAAAAGAATCTACAAATTTAAATTAAATTACCAATAATCTATTAATTTAAACAAATAACTTTTAATTGTAACAAATTTAATTTCTAATAAGAAAGGAAATTGAATGGAATCAAGCTTAAAATAAATTTCAACATAACTTAGAATTATTTATCCATGAAATTTATATTATTTTGAATAAAATACTTTAAAAAATAAAAATATAAAAACCCTCAATTAAAGCAATGGTTTCTTTTTTTATTTATATAAATAATCTTTGAAGTAATATTTTTTTAATTTGTACTTATAATATAATATTAACATAATTTTGAATCAAAATATCCAATTATATTATATATGATATAAAATTACCTATCTTTTTGAAACAATTTTTATTTGAAATTTATTTCTTCAATTTAATATTAAGATTTATGATAATTTATTCATAAATTTCTCTACTACCTTCTCTTTAATTAAAAGAAATATTTTGTTAATGAATCTAAGCTCATAAAAATTAATTAATTTAATTCTTAAAGATATTTATTATATAAAATGGAAAATGATCAAAAAAATGAAAATCGATTTTTAAATCAAAAAAGGCATTTAATAGAATCTAATCTCAAATTTCCTTCAAATTTAAATGAACGTCATATTTCATCTACAAAATGCTTTATTTGTAATAAAGAAATGGATATTTCATCTTTGAAATCTTGTTTGTTTTGTAAAAAATTGTTTTGTTCTTCTTGTATAAATCAAAATAAAAATAAAATAGGAAATGAATATGTATGTGATTATTGTTTAGATTTTCAAAAAAATCCAAATCAAAAAGATAATTTTAATAAAAGCATTTGTTCTAATTGTGGTAAAGAAAATGAAATAATAATCAATTTTAAAACAACTGATGATATTTTTAATTATTTAGAAAAAGAAAAAATTTATAAAAATGAATTTTCTAACATTAAAAATGAATACCAAGGAATGGAATTTAAATTAGTTAAAAGTTTATGTAAAAATTGTATTCATGAAATTAAAAACAAAGAAATTGAATATTTTACAAAAATGTTTGGTTTAGATAATAAAAATAACTTAATTAAAATCATACCTAATTTAGATAAAGAAAATCCTATAAATTTTTTTCAAAATCAATTTGATAATAACACACAAAATTTTTTTCCAAATTCATTTAATTTCAACAATATTACTCATCCTTCTTATTTACATTTAAAAAACTTATTGTATCCAAATCAACAATTTTTATTTAATAAAATATTTAAACAACAGCAAGAACAAAATTTCATTAATTCAAATGTTAATCTTGAAATGTTTTTTGAACAATCAAATCAAAAGGATAATGTTATATTTCAAAACAATCAAAATTTCTTATCGAAAGAAAATCAAATTAATGAAAAAAAAGAAATAGAAAAAGAGATTGAAGAATTAAATAAACAAATTGAAACAATGAAATCTTGTAATATGTTACAACAACAATCTTTAGATATTTTATCTAAATATATCAATGATTTTTACAAAGAAGTTGAGTATTATCAAACAATAAATGAACGTAAAAAACAATTTATTAATCCTAATTTTTTATTTAATTATAATCAAATAGCTTATAAAGACTCAAACCTTCAACAACAAAATCAAAATAAAAATATTCAATCAATATATAATCAACCTTTAAATCATTGAATAAACTAATATATATTTTAAAATAATAATTATCTAAAAATTGGATTATATTATTTATTTTAATTATTAGCATTTTTTAAAAAAATTTTTATTTGTTTTATTAAATTTTTTGTTTGAAAAAATTCAGATAATTCATTTATGAATTTCTGGATTCAATATTTAAAATTATGTGGACTCAATATATTAATTAAAATATATTCTTAATTTTAAATTGATTTAAAGAAATATGGAACAATTATCAATTTTGAAAATATATAAATTATTTATTTATTTAATTGTTTATACTTTTAATCATTATTCTATTTTAATAAAAAATGATAATAAAATTAAAACAATATTTGAAGAAAATAATGCTTTATTTAATGAATTAAATGAACCAAATGAAATAGAATTTTTTAATGATGATTTTTTACAATTAAATTGGAAAGATGCTTCAATATTATTATAATGAATTCAACTTTTTTTACTCAAGATTTAGTAAATAAAATTACTATAAAAGATGAAACCGAATGTAAATCAGGTGCAATTATATATCTTTTACAAAAAAATTATGGGATCTAGGAAAAAATTGGGAATATAAACCAAGGTTTTAAAAGAGTTATTAGTTGGGGGATTGCTACTTTTTATATTCATAGAAAAAAATCATAATTTTACAAATACTTTATTAAAAGTGAAATTAGTTTTAATAGATTTATTCAAATTTTTTTTTTTTATAATAATTTTTATTGGGGATTGGGGATTGGGGATTGGGGATTGGGCCCAATCCCCAATCCCCAAGTGCCAAGCCCCAATCCCCCAATCCCCAACCCCCAAACCCCAACCCCCCCCCCCAAAAAAAAAAAACAAAACCAAAAATTAAATCAATTAAAAAAATGAAAAAAAAACAATAAAAATAAAAAAAACATCAAAAAACAAAGATTTATTTTAAATTTTCTAAACAATTTTATTGAATTTTTCCACTCTTTTAATAATCTTTTATCTTTAGTATTTAAAGAAGTTAAAGAAGAACTACCCAAGAACATATAACTCATATAATTAATATTATTAGTATTAAAATTAGATAAATTTATAAGATGATACTTGTAATAGTTGGGAATAGAAATATGAGTAAGATGCTTGGGTTTCTTCTTATTATTTTTTTATTTAATTAATATAAAACATAAGTCAGCTTGCCGGAATTAAACTATCTAACTATCATTTTTTATATTTGAAAATATTAGAAGACAGTTTAATATCTACATTAAAGAATTAAATTAAAATTCATATGAATTATTAAACTATGTATATGATTTATGTGTGTTAAGTGAAGCAATAAATCAATTAATAAGTATATTAAATAAAAAATAGAAAAATGGTGTGAATTAAATGAATAAATCTTAAAAAAGAAGAATGATAATGATAATAAAAAAGTATATAATAGAAATGAATTAAAAGAATATCCTCTAATAAAAGAGAATAAATATTTAGGAATAACAATAGAACTATTATATATTTTTCTCCCTTATCTAAAAGAATGAATATATGTTTATCTATTTATCAGGTATTTGAGACCATAAATTTTTTTTCAATTATTTTTTATTTGTTTAATATAAGTTTAAAAATAGGTTTATTCTTTTTATTTAAATGAATTTATTTATTATTCTACCCTACCCAAAGAAAATAAATATATATATTAATATTATAATTAATTGAGAAAAATTTGGATTATAGATTAGGTCTAATCTTTGATCCAAAATAAAACAATAATGTCTTGTCTATGAATATATATTTAATGAAAAATTAATAATGAATTAATAAAAAAATATTAGGAATTGAAGATATTCCATCTAGAATTTATTGTATAAGATTTATTAAAAATAATTATGAGAAAAAGAAGGATATAATATTAATGATATATTTACAAATTGATTAAAATATAGAATATATAGTTTGTAAATAGATATTGATTTTCCTTTACATATATTTATGTAACATAGAGAATATTTTAGAGAAGATATATTAAATATGTGTACTATGTTAAACAGAAAATAATAGTATTAAACATATGATTAATGAATGTGAAGAATTAAAAGAAATAATAAAAAATTAATGAGTGAAGTGAAAGAATTAGATATAAAATTCAAATAAAAAAAAAAATTGTGTAAAGAAATAAAATAAGTTAAGAAATCCAAAGATTAAATAGAGGAATAAATAAATGTTTGGGTTTCTTTCTTAAATTTGATATTAAGTATAAGTAACTTCAGGACAAATAAACTAAACTAAATTATATAAACATTTATTATATTTAGATGTCAAAATGCTTATTCATTATATTTTTAGTTCTTTTTTAACTTTAATTGGTATGAAATATGAGCGGCATATGTTAAAGATTTAACTCTCATTTTATAATTCAATGAAAAGTAAAGGAAAAAGAATATTTTTTATATAATATAAAAAAGAAAATGTAATAACATTAATCAAAACCATAATTGATTAAATAAATAATAAAAAACATATAAAAAAAAATTAATAATCTAAAAAAAATATAATTAAAAATGAAACTATCAGAGAGTACCCTACCAATATTAAAAACAAAACCAGATCCCTTTTATATAAAAAAATCCCTTCATAAAAATTCTTTTTGCACAGTTCCAACTTTACAGAAAAAAAACTCATTAACAGCTCCAATTCCGATAAATCTCCCATATGAAAATTTAATTCCAAAATTTAAAGACGACATATTTAGTGATTTCATAATAAAAGATGAAGAAGGGGTTTTTATAAAAAATAAAGAAATAACAGAAAAACAAAATGAAAAATTAAAAGAAATAATATCTCAAAATACAAAAGAAACATTAAAATATGATTTATCATCTCTTTCATTACCAATATCTTTTTTTGAGCCAAGAACAATATTAGAAAGAATATCAGATTTATTTTCATTTGCTCCATTAATATTAAAGAAAGCAGGAGCAATAAATGACAAATTAGAAACTTTAAAACAAGTAATTTGTTTTTCTTTAAGTTCATTATATAGAATACTTCAACAATTAAAACCTTTCAATCCTGTTTTAGGAGAAACTTATCAATGTTTTTGGGAAGATGGTACTAAAATGTATTTAGAACATACATCTTATAAAGGTTCTATTAGTCATTTTTATATTAAAGATTATAAAAGTAATTTATTTAATTTAGGAGGATACTTGGATATACAAGTTAATGGAATGGATGATGCTTTAAATAAAAATTTTATTACTATTGTTCCTTATGGAAAAATCACTGTTAATTTCCCTAATAACAATCAAAAGATTTGCTATCAATATCCTAAAATTATTATTGGAAATATAACCAATGGGGAAAGATATGTTTTATTTGATGGACATATGAAATTTGAAGATAAAGAAAATAATTTAAAATGTATTATCGGTTTTAATAGAAGGATAAAGGAATTAAAAGATAAAAGAGTTCATGATTTTTATGGTAGAATATTTAAATGGGAAAATAATGATGATAATCAAAAGGAATTTTATGAAGAAAATTGTACTGAAAATCCTTTTCCAACTCAAGATAAAAAAGATATATTTTCAGTAATTACTGGTTCTTGGATAGAAGAAATTAAATTTGATGATAAATTATATTGGAATATTAAAGAATCAAATCCTCCTCAAATTTATCCTGAAAAAGAAAAGGAAGTTTTACCATCAGATTCAAGATATAGAGAAGATAGAAATTGGCTGAAATTATCTTTTGATCATCCAGATTATAGAAATATATACAATGACTATTCTGAAAAATGGAAAAATTCAATAGAAACTCAATTAGATTATGAGAGAAATATGCCAAAACCAGGAACAAGGAAAATATTTTTAAATGATATGAATTCATGGTTTAGTGAATTTTTCATTCAAAATTTACGTTATGATAAAACAAGAGAAGGATATACAAAATATGATTTTATGGGAACAATAAATCAAAGCGATCGTCCACTTCCTCGTTTATTTACTCCAAAACAGATAAAATTAGATTATAATGGAAATTACGAAAATCCAGTTTTTCAAAATGATATATTTGTAATAAATATGGATGGAGCAGATTTCAATGACGTAGATTACATAATAAAAGGATTGAAAGCATTAAAATATTATGATGAGAAAATTTTAGTGATAATATCTTCAGTTATGACATGGGCAAGAACACAACCGAAATATAAGAAAGAAGAAGGAGAACAACAACCTGAAGATGAACAAGAAGGTGAAGAAGAAGAAAAGAAAGAAGAAGAAAAAAAAGAAGAAGAAGAAGGTGAAAAAGAACCTGAAAGTGAAGAAGAAGAATATATAGTTGAAGAAGAACCTGAAGAAAATAAAGAAGAAGAAGAAAAAAAAGAAGAAGAAGAAGGTGAAGTTAAAGAAGAACCTAAAAAAATATTATATTTTAAAGAAAAAGATTATATTAAAAGAGTTCCTTCAGAAAAATTTTATCATAATAAAATGATTGAAACTCTTGCTTTAGCAAATACAAATCCAATGTTAAAAACATATATTGTTTGTTCTGGATTTATTTATGGTTGTGGAGAAGATTTATTTTATGATTATTTTAAAATGAGTTGGTTAGAAACTCCTAGAAAATTACCTATAATTGGAAAGGGAAAAAATACTATTCCTACCATTCATATCATTGATTTAGTAAGTTTAATTAAGAGAGTTATTGAAAATAAACCTAAAAATAAATATATTTTTGCAATTGATCATACTAAAAATAGACAATTGAAAAATATTATTAATTCCATTGCTAAAGGAGTTGGAACTGGAGAAGTTGAAAACACAGAAGAAAAGAAAAAAATACCTAAATATGAGGAATTATCAATTGATTTGAAAATGAAACCTACAAAATTATTTTTGGATGAAAAAAGAGATGATGAAGAAGATGAAGCTTTTGAAAAAAGACAATTTAAATGGCATTGTGAATTTGGAATACCAGAAAATATAGAAAAATTAAGGAGAGAATTTAATGATTATAGAAAATTAAAAAGTGTAAAAATAATGATAACAGGTCCACCAGCATCAGGAAAAACATATTATGGAGAAAAATTATCGAAATATTTTAACATACCTCATATATTAATAAATGATATAATTAAATGGGGAAAGACATTAACAGATGAATTAGGAGAAGAAATAAAGACAAAGAGTGAGGAAATAGAAAATAATGTAAAAGAAGCAGTAGAAGCATATCAAAAAAGACCAAATAGAAAAAAAACTGATTTACCTATTGATACAAGTCAAATGTCTAAATTACCAGAAGAAACAGTTGTGAAATTAGTAAGAAGGAAATTAATGCAAAATTTATGTAGAAATAGAGGATATGTTTTAGATGGTTATCCGAAAGGATATAAAAATGCATTTAATTTATTCTTCGAAGATACTGATGAATCAAAAGCTCCTGAAGACCCAGAAAAATATAAATTACTTAGTGAAATAATTCCAAATTCTATTATTAGAATTGATAATTGTAATAAAGATTTACTTTATGATAGAATGAAAAAATTACCTGATATTAATAATGACCCTAATATTATTCAAAGAAGATTAAATAGAAGAATTGATACTTATAAAGAATTAAATGAAAGTAAAAAAGGAGAACCTAGTTTAAGTGATTTTTATCAAGAAAATAAAATTCAAATTTTATCTGTTGATGGAAAAAAAGGTGAAGGAGAAATTATTGAAGAATGTAAAGTTTTTGTTGAAAGAAATGGAAAAATTTTAAATTATCAAATATTTGATAATGAAATCGAAAAACAAGAAAAACTTAAAATTAATTCTAAAGTAACAAAACATGATGAAGCTA
>JAEEGL014471102.1_pt1 | contig 12675 bp, 11 predicted proteins | sample 9134231 | NCBI WGS metagenome assembly JAEEGL01 (sample SAMN16246548, study PRJNA631951) | gut metagenome | biome: gut microbiome; feature: rumen; material: fiber-attached | host: Bos | place: Iran: Karaj | collected 2018-10
CGTTTACCGCCCAGATCATCATTGACAAGTTAAAAGACCGGGACGGCGTTGTGATCGACAACGTGGAGGAAGCCCTGGACCGAGCGGCGGCGGAGGGCGTAAAGACCCTGATCGTGCAGCCGACCCACCTGATGGATGGCTTTGAGTATACCGATATGAAGGAGGCCCTGGAGGGGTATCAGGATAAATTTGACAAGATTGCCCTGGCAGACCCGCTTCTCACCAGCGATGAGGACTACAGCGCCGTGGCGGATGCCATGGCCGCGGTGACAGAAAAGTATGACGACGGCGAGACAGCCATCGTATTCATGGGCCACGGCACCGAGGCGGAATCCAACAAGGATTACGCGCAGATGCAGGAGGTCCTGGCTGCGAAGGGATATGAGAATTACTATATAGGCACCGTGGAGGCCACACCCTCCGTGGACGATGTGCTGGCGGCCGTGCAGGAAAAGGGCATCTATAAGAAGGTTGTTCTCCGCCCCATGATGGTGGTTGCCGGAGATCACGCCAACAACGATATGGCCGGGGACGAGGACGATTCCTGGAAGACCATTTTTGAAAACGCGGGCTTTGAGGTTACCTGTGTGCTGGAAGGCCTGGGCCAGGAGTATGAGATCCAGAAGATCTACGCGGACCACACGCAGAAGGCCATTGACAGCCTGAATTGAGGAAACTATGAGAAAGATACAGATATTTCTGGCCGCGCTTTTCATAGCGCTGGCCCCGCTCCCCGTGAATACCCGCGCGCTGGCGGCTGAGACGGAAGCCCCGGCGGCGGAGGAAGCCGCTGTGGCTTCGGAGGATGAGCAGGCGGCCCGGTCCGAGGTGGGACATGAAGGCATGGTGCCGGTGACGGCTGATATGCTGGAAAATGGCTCCTACCGCATCGGGGTGGATACGGACACGTCCATGTTCCGCGTGACGGACGCCGAGCTGAGAGTCGCGGACGGGAAGATGACGGCGGTCCTCACCCTCGGGGGCAAAGGATACGGAAAGATCTATATGGGAACCGCGGAGGAAGCCGCGGCGGCCCCGGAGGAAAGCTGTGCCCCCTTTAAGGAGGATGCCGACGGCAGGTACACCTATGAGGTGGAAGTCCCCATACTCAACGAGAAGGTGGACTGCGCCGCCTACAGCACCCGGAAAGAGAAGTGGTACGGCCACCTGATTGTGTTTGACGCGGATACGCTCCCGGAAGGGGCGGTTAAAAAGGTTTCCGAGGCCTGGACGGAGACGGCGCCGGTCGTGATCGACAAAAAGGACGGCGTCTACACCGCGGAGGTTTCCCTCTCCGGGGGAACCGGAAAGGCTTCCGTCACCTCGCCGGCGAAGGTGACGGTGCAGGGAAAGACGGCGACGGCGGAGCTTGTCTGGTCCAGCCCGAACTATGACTACATGATTGCGGGCGGGCAGAAGTATCTCCCGGTGAACATTGAAGGAAATTCGACTTTTTCCATCCCGGTTACGGCCTTTGATATGCCGGTGACGGTTCTGGCGGACACCACGGCGATGAGCGTGCCCCACGAGATCGAGTACCAGCTGGTGTTTGACAGCGCGACGCTTGCGCCGGAGAAATCCGAGGCGGCGGAGGTGCCGTTCCACCTGCTGGTGATCCTGCTCGGAGGAATATGCGGACTGATATGGATTCGAAGCAGAAAAAAGAGAACCCTGTAAGAAGGGGTAAATTCGGGGCAGCAGGAGTACTGCTGCTCCTTTTTGTGATGGCAGCGGGAGCATTTCTCCCCGCGGCCGGCCTTTTGGCCTGCGGCTCCGCGCGGAAGGCGGGGACGGGGGATGCCGGTTCCGGGAAGGCTGCGGAGACGGCAGCGGACCCCGCGGGAAAAGAGACGCCTGTGGCGCCGGAGCTTGCGGGCCTTGCCCGCACGGAGGAGATTATCCCGGAATACGCGGAAGGGTTTTCCATCTTCCGCTATGAGGGCGGATACACATTTATCGGCATCCCGCAGGGAACCTCCTGCCTGGTGGTGCCGGAGGGAGCCTCCGTGCCTGAGGGACTGCCGGAGGATGCGGCAATTCTCAGGCAGCCCCTCGACAGGGTATATATGGCGGCTTCCTCGGTGATGGCCCTCTACCGGGCCCTGGGCGCGGTTGACCGGGTGGCCTTTTCCGCCACCGCCGCCGACCAGTGGTATGTGGAGGAGGCGAAGGAGGCCATGCTCTCCGGGGATATCCTCTTTGCCGGGAAGTACAGCGCCCCGGACTATGAGCTCCTCCTGGACTGCGGGTGCTCCGCGGCCATAGAATCCACCATGATTTACCACCACCCCGAGGTGAAGGAAAAGCTGGAAAGCCTGGGAATCCCGGTCTTTGTGGACCAGTCCAGCTATGAGCAGAGCCCCCTGGGGCGGATGGAATGGATCCGGGTCTACGGGGAGCTGACCGGCCAGGCGGAGACGGCGGAGGCTTTTTTCCGCGCGCAGGAAGAGAGAGTGCGGCAGGTGGAAGAGGAGGTCCTCCGGGATTCCGGGGAGCGGAAGACCGCGGCCTTCTTCTACATCAGCGCCGGCGGGCAGGCGGTGGTGCGCACGGGAGATGACTACATCGCGGAAATGATCTCGATGGCGGGCGGACAGTATGTCCTCTCCAGCCTCCGGAACGCGAATCCTGACAGCCGCAGCGGTTCCGTCTCCCTGACGATGGAAGAATTCTACCGCGCCGCGAAGGACGCGGATTACCTGGTTTACAATACCAATATTGACAGCAGCGTGACAGACCTTTCGGAGATGCTGGAAAAGAACTCCCTGCTGGGGGATTTCGCCGCCGTAAAGAACGGCCGGGTGTTCGTGACGGACCGCTATTTCTACCAGGCGACCGACATTCTCGGGGAAATGATCGTGGACTTTCACCGGATGTTCGCGGGGGAAGACGAGGGGGGGATGACCTTCCTGCGGAGGCTCAGGTAAAAAAAGCCTTTTTGCGGGGCTGCTGCAAAGGAGAAGACAGATGCAGAGTATCGGAGGACCGGAAAAACGGCGCAGAATGCGGGCGTGCGCGGTGTATGCCGCGTGTGTCCTGCTACTTTTTGCTGCGATCGTTTCCGGGGTAAATGCGGGCAGCGTCCCCATACCGGCGTCCCGGATCCTGCGGATCCTTACCGGGGCGGAGACGGGGACGACGGAGGCGGATATCATTATGAAAATCCGGATGCCGCGGATCCTGCTGTCGGGAATCCTGGGCGGGGGCCTGGCGGTTTCCGGCTTCCTCCTGCAGACTTTTTTTGCCAATCCTATCGCGGGACCCTATATCCTGGGGATTTCTTCCGGGGCGAAGCTCTCTGTGGCGCTTCTCATGATCGGCGTGATGGGGGGCGCGGGGCGCCTCTCCTCCCTGTCGATGGTGGGGGCCGCCCTTCTCGGCGCCATGCTGGTGACCGGGATCATCCTCCTTCTGGCGAGACACCTCGGGCAGATGGCGTCCCTGCTCGTGGCGGGCATCATGGTGGGCTATATCTGCTCGGCCATCACCGATTTCCTGATAACCTTTGCGGACGATTCCAATATTGTAAACCTGCACGGCTGGTCCCAGGGAAGCTTTTCGGGGGCGGACTGGGGGAGCGTTATCCTGGCGGCGGCGGTTATATTTCCGTCCGCGGCGGCCGCATTTCTCCTTTCCAAGCCGATGAACGCCTTCCAGCTGGGTGAGGGCTACGCGCGCAGCATGGGCGTGAATGTGCGGACCTTCCGCATGGCCCTGGTGCTGCTGTCCGGGATACTCTCCGCCTGCGTGGCGGCGCTGGCCGGGCCCATTTCCTTCGTCGGCATCGCCGCGCCGTTTCTGGCAAGGCAGAGCCTGGGAACGGCAAAACCGATACTCGTGATACCGGGATGTTTCCTGGAGGGGGCGGTGTTCTGCATGTTCTGCGACCAGATAGCGCGGACGGCCTTTGCGCCCACGGAGCTGAACATCAGCACCGTGACGGCGTTTTTCGGGGCGCCGGCGGTCATCTGGATGATGCTTCAGAGGAGGCGGGAACATGCCTGATATGCAGAGAGGAGGAAAGGCCGTGTCCGGCAGCGTCGTACTCAACCGGGCCTGTGTCGGCTACGGGACAAAAGTGGTGATCCGCGATATCACCCTGGAGGTGGATAGGGGGGAGGTTCTCGCCCTCGTCGGCCCGAACGGCGGCGGAAAATCCACCGTGCTGAAGACCATTGCCGGCCAGATCCGCGCCCTGGGCGGGAGTGTCGCCGTGGCCGGAAAGGATCCGAAGGAGACAGATCCGCGGGAGCTGGCAAAGATGATGGCTGTTGTGCTGACAGGGCGGATCCGGCCGGAGCGGATGACCGGTTTCGATGTGGCCGCCATGGGGCGCTACCCCTATACGGGGAGGATGGGAATCCTCTCTCCGGAGGACAGGCGGATAACGGAGGAATCCCTGGAGCTCCTGGAGGCGCGGGACCTGGCGGAGGTCCCCTTTGAGGAGATGAGCGACGGCCAGAAGCAGCGTATCCTGCTGGCCAGGGCAATCTGCCAGGAACCGGAGGTCCTGGTGCTGGACGAGCCCACCTCCTACCTTGACATCCGGTACAAGATCATGCTGGCAAAGCTTCTGCGGAAGCTCGCCCGGGAAAAAAACATGACAGTCCTCCTCTCCCTGCATGAGCCCGAGATGGTGCCCTATCTTGCGGACCGGGTGCTGTGCGTGAAGGGCGATACCATTTTCCGCCAGGGAAAACCGGAGGAGATCCTGACCCGGGAGGGAATCTGTGAGCTGTACGGCATCCCGGAAAAGGATTATGAGGAGAGCTGGCTGAAATTTATAAGTGACACGGGATGTGGGAATGGTGTATACTGAAGCTGTCAGATAAATCAGGGGGAATGCTTCCCGAAAAGAGCATTTTCCAAAGGTTTGCCGGAAACCGGATTGCCCGGGGAAAGGACAGGAATATGAAATTTGAGAATATTGCGAAGGCATTGACCATCTGTTCCGGTGTCTGCATGACCATTGCGGGTATCTTTGACGTGATTTCCGGAAGCCGCATGGAAAAGGCCTGCGAGTGCGAAGAGGGAGCAGAAGGGGAAGCGGCGGAAGGCGCCTGCGCGTGCGGAAAAAAGACCGTGCGGGGCGGCGTGTTCAAGATCTTCTTCGGCGGAATCCTCTCCGGCGTCGGCGTGGCGTCCCTCTTTGTGGACTTCGAGGAGAAGCTCAGGGATTACAATCCGGAGCTGGCTGACAAGCTGAGCGCCTATGAAGAGCTGGCGCAGCAGCAGTGGGACGAGAAGAGCGCCCTGGGACGCGAGAAGCTTATCGAAGGCCGCGACCGCTTTGTTCCGTATGCGCAGCAGAAGTTTGTGCAGGGGCGGGAGAAGGTCGTCCCCTTCGCGAAGGAGCAGTGGACCAGAGGCAATGAGAAGTTCGGAGAGCTCAGAAGCGCCGCCTACGACAAGTGGGCAAGCTACCGCGCGAGAGAGGATGAGCTGGCGGAATAACGCTCATACCGGCCCACATGTGACAATCTGATATAGTGATAACCTGCCGTCGGACCCCGGTCCGGCGACTTTTTTGCGCGAAAAAAATTTTTTCAAAAACTCCCAGTAAACCTATTTACAAGATAGGAATACTATGCTATTATACTGCCAACGGGTAACCGGGAAACAGAACAGGATTCATAAAGGATTGTTGCAGGAAAGGAGGCAGGACCATGACGGGGAGATATTGTTGTTCCGGCAAAATGACCATGTGCATGGGGTGGCGGCGAATGTGCTGCTCCCGGGCATACAGTATGGCTGGCGCGGTTCTTTCTGTGTGTAATTCTGCCGGAAGGACTGCTTAGGAGAGATACGACCCATTCTGCTTTTTTTCCATCCGGATGCGGTCACAGCCATTTGCCCGGGAGTCGAAGGACCCCGGTATTTTTTGCGCTTACTGCGAGAGCAGGGACCCGTGAAGATTTCAGATGAAATGAAAAATACGGATAGAGAAAAGGAGAATGGTTATGAGTAATTACAGATTTGAGACACTGCAGCTTCACGTCGGACAGGAACAGGCTGACCCGGCAACGGATTCCAGGGCGGTTCCGATTTACCAGACGACCTCCTATGTGTTCCACAATTCCGAGCACGCGGCGGCCCGCTTCGGCCTCACCGACCCGGGCAACATCTACGGAAGGCTGACCAATTCCACCCAGGACGTCCTGGAGAAGAGGGTTGCGGCCCTGGAAGGCGGCGTTGCGGCCCTGGCCCTGGCATCCGGCGCGTCCGCAGTCACATACGCCATCGAGGCGGTGGCGAAAGCCGGCGACCATATTGTTTCCCAGAAGACCATCTACGGCGGAAGCTACAACCTGCTGGCCCACACCCTGCCGCTGTACGGCATCGAGACGAGCTTCGTCGACGCCCACAACCTGGAAGAGCTGGAGGGCGCCATCAAGGAGAATACGAAGGCCGTCTACCTGGAAACCCTCGGCAACCCCAACAGCGATATCCCGGATATCGACGCCATCGCGGCTATCGCCCATAAGCACGGGATCCCGCTGCTGATAGACAATACCTTCGGAACCCCGTATCTCATCCGTCCCATCGAGCACGGCGCGGATATCGTCATCCACTCCGCAACCAAGTTCCTGGGCGGCCACGGAACCACCCTGGGCGGCGTTATCGTGGATTCCGGAAAGTTTGACTGGGCCGCTTCCGGCAGGTATCCGCAGATTGCGGCGCCGAACCCCAGCTATCACGGCGTTTCCTTTGTGGCGGCGGTCGGCCCCGCGGCGTTTGTCACCTACATCCGGGCCATCCTCCTCAGGGATACCGGCGCGGCAATCTCCCCCTTCAACGCGTTCCTCCTCCTGCAGGGCGTGGAAACCCTGTCGCTGCGCCTCGAGCGCCACGCGGAGAACACGAAAAAGGTCGTGGATTTCCTGTCCGGGCATCCGCAGGTCCTCCGTGTGAACCATCCTTCCCTTCCGGAGCATCCGGACCACAAGCTGTATGAGAGATTCTTCCCGAACGGCGGCGCCAGCATCTTCACATTTGAGATTGCCGGCGGCAGGGAAGCGGCGTTTAAATTTATCGACAGCTTGAAGATTTTCTCCCTGCTGGCAAATGTTGCCGATGTCAAGAGCCTGGTCATCCACCCGGCGACCACGACCCACTCCCAGCTGTCCGAAGAGGAGCTGCTGGACCAGGGCATTACCCAGGGAACCATCCGCCTGTCCATCGGAACCGAGCACATCGACGATATCATAGCGGACCTTGAGGCGGGCTTTGCCGCGGCGAAAAAATAAAACAATGATGAACCTCCTTATATCTCCCGCCTGAAACAGTACAGGCAGAAGGCTTCCCCCTGACATTCCATCCGTGTCCCGGGGAAGCCTTTTTCAGATCCATCCAAATGAGGATTCCGCGAAAGCCGAAGCCATGGTATGATACTTCTGTCAGATGATCTGCCGGGGACCGCGGCAAACGGGAACCGGACGGGAGGTGGAGAAGCATGAGAGAAAAGGGTAAGATATACAGACTGGCACCTGTGCTCCTGGGAGCCGCGATGTCGGTCCTTCTGCTCTCCGGCTGCGCGAAGAAGCCGGCGCCGCAGGAGGATCCGGAGACGACAGAGCCTGTCACCGAGGCGGCCAAGGAGATTGAGACCGTGGCGGACGACCCGGCGGCGCGGGGGAAAAGCCCCAGGAAGCCGGTGGATATGAGCAGGGTTCCGGCGGTGGAAAACCCGGACGGGAGCTTCACCATCTTTGTCTATATGGTCGGTTCCGACCTGGAGAGCTACGGCCGGGCGGCCAGCCACGATATCGATGAGATGATCGCGGCCTCCACAGGGGACCGCGTGAAAATCGTGCTCATCACCGGGGGCGCCGAGGACTGGGGCCATGCGGCGGTAGCTTCCGGAACCACGCAGGTGTTTACCATCTCCGGAGGGGAGATTTCCCAGATCGCGGACCTGGGCCTGCAGAACATGGCAAATGAAGGCACCCTGGAGTCCTTCCTCACCTGGGCGGGCAAAAACTGCGTCTCGGATCGGAACGCGCTGATTCTGTGGAATCACGGCGGCGGCACCATGATGGGGTACGGGCTGGACGAGAACTACCCGAACGATATCCTGGAGCTTTCGGATATCGGGGACGCCCTGGCGGCTTCCGGCATGCATTTTGATTTCGTCGGCTTTGACGCCTGCCTCATGTGCACGGTGGAGACAGCGAAGATGCTCTCCCCCTACGCGGATTACATGATCGCCTCCGAGGAGACGGAGCCCAGCACCGGATGGTTTTACACGGACTGGCTGAATGCCCTGGGCGAAGACCCGGAGATGGATACGGCCGACCTCGGGCGCCGTATTGTGGATGATTTTGTCCCGGAGGAAGCGGACAGGGAGGAGTTTGAGACCTACACGCTGGCCCTCATCGACCTCTCGAAGATTCAGGAGGTCTGCGACACGATGGCGGAATTCTTTGTCAATGAGCGCGGCCTGATGAAGGTGGATTACAAGAGCCTCGCCAGGGCCAGGACCAATACCAAGGCCTTCGGAAACGGCATGTTTGAACAGATAGACCTGCTGGATTTTATTATCAATAACCGGACCACCAACCGGAACGGGAACGACGTACGCCTTGCCGCCCAGAAAGCGATTGTATATAAAAAGAGCACCGCGGGGCGTGCCAACGGGCTGGCCTTCTACTTCCCGTTTTCCAATCCGGACTCCTACCAGAATGTGACGGAAAACCTGCAGAAGGTGGGATTCGGGAGCGAGTGGTTTTCTCTCTATAATGACTTTATGAATACCGTCGTCAAAGGCCAGGAACAGACCGTGGAAGCCGGGGGCAATACCCTGGAGGACAAAAAATCCATCGAGCGGTTCGTGAGGTATAAATGGTATGACCGCAGCTGGGACAAGGTGTCGGACGACACGATCCTGAACGCGACGGACCTGAAGCTGGAGCTCAACGGCGACGGCCTGCCGTCCCTGCATTTTGACGCGTCGCAGCGGGATCTCCTGACGGATATGATGCAGTGGTATTTTCTGTGGGACAACGCGACCATGTCGATGACCGGCCTGGGATACTACCACCGGGACACGCCGAAAGACGACTATTACGTTATCAAAGCCTTCCCGTGGCCTACCATCAACGGGACGCCGGTAACCTACTTCGAGCTCTACAACGATCCGGAATATGAGTACGGCCTGGTGCCCTGCCTCCGGAATAAGGACGAATTTGTCTGCCTGGTCATCGAATACCGCGGGGCGGAGCTCAGGGACGGATCCCAGTGGAATCTGGTGGGGTTTGTCCACATGGAGGCGGACGAGATCTCCCTGGCGGACGGCATCCGGTTCGAGATGGCCAAGAAGGGAGCAATGCCGCTGAAGAAGGGGGACACCTACCAGTTTGTGCGCTATGAGATGAACGCGCTGGAAGGCGAGCTGAAGGAAGGCGAGAACGGCGAGAGGTACGCAGCCTTCGGGGAGCCCCTGAAATATGACGGAAAATGGGACATCCGGGCCCGGGACCTGTTCGAAATATCCGGTGTGGAGCCCGGCAAGGGACGGATTATGACCTGGTTCCTGCTCCGGGATATTTACCAGAATACCCACAAGAGCCAGATGCTCTCCTGGATCCTCGAAAAGGACGGGGACTGGGTGTATTATTTCCGGTAACGGGATTCCGGGAACTGAAACCTGAGAGGAAAAAAGACAATGCGGCCTGGAAAGAGAATGATTGCTGCAATACTGATACTGCTTGTATGTGTGTCCTGCTGTGCCTCCTGCGGCAGCAAGGTCACGGCGGAAAGCCTGCTGTCCGGCGCGGCGGCCGCCCCCGGGATGCGGGGGAAGATTACGGTGAAGCTGCTGACGTCGTCCGGGGACCGGGATATTCCCACCCTCTATGAGGGAAGCCTCGCGGCGAAGGACAATATCCGCTATGTGAAGGGAAATTACCGCCAGGCCGAATGGGATCGGGATCATGAACAATATGCGGAATTCTTTCCCGGGGAAACACCGGAAGAAAACGCGATGTCGCTGTACAGCTACCAGAAAGTAAACGGGATCTGGCTCAGGGCCGATGTGTACGACAACATGGCAACCCTTGCGGAAATGATACAGGCGCTGGAAAACCCGGTGCTCTCACCGCCCACAAAGAACGCCGGATCCTACTACATCACAGGGACCATGCCCATTAAGCCTTTCCGGGATTTTTCCATGGTATACCTCTCCGGTCCGAGCATCTCTGCCGCCCTGGTCCAGTGTCCCTCCGATGAGCAGATGAACGTGAGGATCGAATTCAGCGCCATCAGCAATATGCCGGTAAAAATGTCCCTGTCCCTCCCGGCGCCGGTGGAGCTGGAAAAACACACAATGAAGGCCCTGGACATCACCCTGGACATCACCGACATGACCCTGTCCTCCCTGGAGATCCCCCAGGAAGTGCGCGACGACGCGAAGAACAGGTAAATCTTATACTTTGCCCACTGATTGCATTCATCTGTGAAAATGATATAATAGTGCGTAGAATTTGCAGGAACAGGGGGTACGGCATGGAAGGCGGAAAGGTGCATTCAAACCTGTATATCGCGATGGGAGGCATCATCGCCGCCGCTTACACAGCCCTTACTATGGCATTTGCCCCGATCAGTTTCGGACCGATCCAGTTCAGGGTCTCCGAGGCGCTGTGTATCCTGCCATATTTTACTTCGGCGGCGGTGCCGGGGGTCACGATAGGGTGTTTCCTGTCGAATCTCCTGTGCGGCGCGGCGCCGCCGGATGTGATTTTCGGCACTCTTGCGACGCTTGTCGGCGCCGTGGGATCGAGGATGCTCCGGAAGCATAAGTATCTGGTCTGCATCCCGCCGATCGTATCCAACGCGGTCATTATCCCGTGGGTCCTGCGCTGCGCTTACGGCGCGGAGGAGCTGATCCCCTACCTTATGCTCACGGTGGGAATCGGGGAAGTGATGGCTGTGGGCGTGCTGGGAAATCTGCTGCTTTTGGCGATTGAGAAGGGCAAAGGGAAGGTTAACTATGTATCAGATAGATTTTGAGAAACCGGAGAGAGTGCATTTCATCGGAATCGGCGGCATCAGCATGAGCGGCCTGGCCGAGATCCTGCTGGACCGTCATTTTCCGGTCAGCGGTTCCGACTCCCACAAGTCGGAGCTGACGGCGCATCTGGAAAGCCTGGGGGCAAAGGTATACTACGGGCAGAGGGCGGAGAATATCACCGATGACATCCGCGTCGTGGTGTACACGGCGGCCATTCATCCGGACAACCCGGAGTTTGCCGCGGCTGAGCTGCGGGGGCTCCCGATGCTGACGAGGGCGGAGTTCCTGGGACAGGTCATGAAGCACTACCGGAATTCCATCGCGGTATCCGGAACGCACGGGAAGACGACCACAACCTCCATGATCACCGAGATTTTCCTGGCGGCGCAGAACGACCCGACGGTTTCCCTGGGCGGTATGCTGGATTCCATCGGCGGCAACATCCGCGTCGGCGGCCCGGACTATTTCGTGATGGAGGCCTGCGAGTACACCAACAGCTTCCTGAGCTTCTTCCCGACGCTCGCGGTTATTCTGAATGTGGAGCCGGACCACCTGGATTTCTTCAAGGATCTGGCGGATATCCGCCATTCCTTCCACCTGTTTGCGCAGAATGTGGCGGATGACGGTACCATCGTCATCTGCGGGGAGATTCCGGAGTATCAGAAAATTACGGAAGGCCTGAAGGCTGAGGTTGTGACCTACGGCCATGACAGGAGCTTTGACTATTCGGCGGGTGACATCGTCTATGACGAGTTCGGCCGCGCTTCCTACGACCTCTATGTCAGGGGGGAGAAAAAGGGGCATATCGAGCTGGGCACCATAGGCGAGCACAATGTGATGAATTCCCTGGCGGCCCTCGCGGTGGCAGGGAAGTACGGCATCCCGCTCGAGACGGCGGCGCCGGCCCTGCAGAAGTTCTCGGGGACACACCGCCGGTTTGAGAAGAAGGGTGTCCTGAACGGCGTGACCATCATCGATGACTACGCCCACCACCCGCATGAGATCGAGGCGACCCTCCGGGCGGCGCTCCATTATCCCCACAGGAAGGTCTGGTGTATCTTCCAGCCCCACACCTATTCCCGCACGGCGGCGTTCCTGGATGATTTCGCGAAAGCCCTGTCCCTTGCGGACTGTGTTATCCTTGCCGACATCTACGCGGCCCGGGAGACCAACACCTTCGGCGTCAGCTCCGCGGATATTGCCGGGCGGCTGAAAAAAGCCGGAAAAGAAGCCTGGTATTTTCCGACGTTTGTGGAAATCGAGGACTTTGTCCGCGAGAACTGTATCCCCGGGGACCTGTTGATAACCATGGGTGCCGGAGATATCGTAAAAGTCGGGGAAGAACTGCTCAGACAGTAAGTTATCCACATAATCCACATGGTTTTCAACACTGTTTCAGGGAAACCATGTGGATTTTTTTCCCCTTTATCCACCCGGTATCCACCCCTGTTGTGGACGGAAGTGTGGATGATTGTTCGATTTTCACGGGGGTGTAATTGTGCTATGATGTGCTTATCCGGTTTTTTGAGGTGAAGCGCTTTGGAATGGAACAATTTGCTGCGGGCGGACGCTGTCCTGGTGCCCGGTCAGTTTATAGATGAATATATGAAGCAGGCCAACGGCGAGTACGTGAAAGTCTACCTATACCTCCTCCGTCACGCGCCGGA
>JAEEGL014573690.1_pt1 | contig 12675 bp, 13 predicted proteins | sample 9134231 | NCBI WGS metagenome assembly JAEEGL01 (sample SAMN16246548, study PRJNA631951) | gut metagenome | biome: gut microbiome; feature: rumen; material: fiber-attached | host: Bos | place: Iran: Karaj | collected 2018-10
TAAGAAGGAGCTTTCTAAGCTTCAGGCAAACCTTGGCGGAATCAGAGATATGAAGAGAATCCCTGACGCTATCTTCGTAGTAGATCCCAAGAAAGAAAGAATCTGCATCCAGGAAGCAGAGGCACTTGGAATCACACTTATCGGTATTGGTGATACAAACTGTGATCCTGAGGAGCTTGACTTCATCATTCCTGGTAACGATGATGCTATCAGAGCTGTTAAGCTTATCGTTGGTAAGATGGCAGATGCTGTAATCGAGGCTAATCAGGGTGCTGAGTCTGACGCTGCAGCTGACTATGTTGCAGAGGATGCTGAGGCAGAGACTGAGGAAGTTAACGAGTAATTTTTTTAATGAGACAAGTGATGGCGGATGCCGAAACTCAGAATCCTTTGTGATTCTGAGTCTTGTCTCATGATTTTTATACAATCAAATATACGGAGGAAAACAAAATGGCTATCACAGCAGCAATGGTTAAAGAGTTACGTGAGTCAACTGGCGCAGGTATGATGGAGTGCAAGAAGGCTCTTACAGAGACTAACGGAGATATGGATGCAGCCGTTGAGTATCTTAGAAAAAATGGTATTATGAAGGCTGAGAAGAAGGCTAGCAGAATCGCAGCTGAGGGTCTTACAAGAGTTGCTACAAAGGACGACAAGACAGCAGCAGTTGTTGAGGTTAACTCAGAGACTGACTTCGTTGCTCAGAACGAAAAGTTCCAGGCATTTGTTGAGGCAGTTGCTACACAGGCAGTTAATTCTGATTCTAAGGACATGGATTCATTCATGGCTGAGAAGTGGAACCAGAACGAGGCTCAGACAGTAAATGATGCACTTGTAGAGATTACAGCAGTTATCTCTGAGAAGATTTCTATCAGAAGATTTGAGAAGGTTGTTGCAGAAAATGGTATTGTAGTTCCTTATGTACATGGTGGCGGAAGAATTTCTGTTATCGTTGAGGCTGCTACAGATGTTGTTAACGATGAAATTAAAGAAGCTGTTAAGAACGTAGCTATGCAGGTTGCAGCTCTTAATCCTAAATTTGTTTCTTCTGATGAAATTTCAGAGGAGTACAGAAATCACGAGAAGGAGATCCTTCTTGCACAGGCTATGAAGGAGAACGAGGAGCTTCCAGAAGGCAAGAGAAAGCCTCAGGAGATCATCGAGAAGATGCTTGTTGGACGTCTTAACAAGGAGTTCAAGGAAATCTGCCTTAACGATCAGGTTTATGTAAAGGCTGAGGATGGCAAGCAGTCAGTTGGACAGTACCTTGCACAGGTTGGTAAGGCTAACAATGCTAACCTTTCAATCAAGAGATTTGTACGTTTCGAGACTGGTGAAGGTATAGAGAAGAAGAACGAGAACTTCGCTGAGGAAGTTGCTAAGCAGGCAGCTGGTCTTAACTAATTAATAATTAGATTTTTACGGAGCTTCGGAAATCTTTCCGGAGCTCTTTTCTTATTAGGATTTTGTTGTATACTAATAAGGTACGATTTTTTAGAAGACTTTGTTGGGAGTATTAAGTTTTGAACAGTTCTGTAACTATTAAAGGCACTAAATCGGGGATAATTCTAGTACTTGATCCTGACGTGGCATTTTCTGATCTTCGCGGGGAAATTAAGAGCCACTTTATTGAGGCATCTTCATTCCTTGGCAAGAACAAGATGGGACTTATCGTTAGAGGGAGAAATCTTTCTGAAGAAGAGGAACAGGAAGTTATGCAGATAATTGCAGATAATACTCAGCTGACGATTACTTGCATAATTGATGAGGAATCTGAGACAGAGAGACTTTTTAATATGAGGAGTCAGCAAGATAAGATCCAGGAGGCTGATGATCATACAAGTCCTGCTGATACAAATACCACAGATATATCAACAGACTGCGATAATAATGCGCAGGTTCTTGTTGGTAATCTTCGTTCTGGTCAGGATGTTTCCTGTAAGCAAAATGTAGTGATCCTGGGCGATGTTAAACCAGGTGCAAGTGTCACTTCATATGGTAGTATTTTTATCCTTGGTGAGCTAAGAGGCAATGCTTTTGCCGGAGCTGGCGGAGATCATGGAGCTATAGTAATGGCTCTAAAACTCAATCCTCTTCAGGTCAGGATTGCTGATGCAATTGCAATTTCGCCTGATGCCGAGAAAGGGCCTAAGCTCAAATTCAAGAAAAAGAGACTAAAAACTGATGAGAATGAGCCGGAGGTTGCTTATATAGAGAATGGTCATATTGTTAAGACCTCTTATGGACCTTCGTTCCTTAGACAGTTTAGTAAGTAAATTATTGGAGGATAATATGGGAGAAGTTATCGTAATAACATCTGGTAAGGGCGGTGTAGGTAAGACTACTACAACTGCTAACCTTGGTACAGGCCTTGCCAAACTTAACAAGAAAGTTGTACTTATTGACACAGATATAGGACTTCGTAACCTTGATGTTGTCATGGGGCTTGAGAACAGGATTGTATATAATCTTGTTGATGTAATTGAGGGAAACTGCAAACTCAAGCAGGCTCTTATCAGGGATAAGAAATATGATTCATTATTTCTTTTACCTGCTGCTCAGACCAAGGATAAGACAAGCGTTACTCCTGAGCAGATGAAGAAACTTACAGAGGAACTCAAGCAGGAATATGACTATATAATCCTGGATTGTCCTGCTGGAATTGAGCAGGGATTTAAGAATGCCATTGCTGGTGCTGATAGAGCACTTGTTGTTACAACACCTGAGGTTTCTGCTGTACGTGATGCAGACAGGATCATTGGCCTTCTTGAAGCTAATGAGATCAAGCAGACCGCCCTTATTGTCAACAGACTTCGTCCAGATATGGTCAAGAGAGGGGATATGATGTCTGCAGAGGATGTAATCGATATCCTTGCAATCGATCTGATCGGTCAGGTTCCTGATGACGAGAACATTGTTGTTGCTACTAATAACGGTGAGCCTTTAGTTGGCGATAATTCACTTGCTGGACAGGCATATATGAATATTTGCCGCAGAGTAATAGGTGAACAGGTTCCATTTTTAGATCTTGATGCTAAGAAAGGAATTTTCTCTTGGTTTAAGAAGAAATAATTAGGGGGAGGGACTAATGAAACTATCAGATTTTTTCAAAAAGAAATCTTCAAGTGATGTTGCGAAAGACAGACTTAAGCTTGTACTTGTTTCAGATCGTGCCACATGTTCCCCTGAAATAATGCAGAGAATCAGAAGCGATATCATAGAGGTACTTTCTAAATACGCTGAGATTGATATGGAGGGTATTGATATTAACTTTACCCAGATGGATACAGAGGAAAATGATGGCAAGACTGTGCCAGCTCTTTATGCTAACATCCCTATCAAGAATATGAATCATAACATGAAGAAATGAATATGTACGAAGAGATAAACGTTGGACTTTCGACAGCAAAGGCAAAAGAACTCCATGCCCAGGGGTATGGTAATACTCAGGTAGATAATACCGCCAAGACTACAGCAGATATCATTAAGGAAAATGTTTTTACATATTTCAACTTAATCTTCCTTATAATGGCTATTCTGCTGATAGTTTCTGGTGCCTTTAATTCGCTTACCTTTTTGCCAGTTATTATCTGTAATTCGCTTATAGGTATAGCACAGGAGCTTAAAGCTAAAAAGGTATTGGATCGTTTAAACGTTTTGAATCAGTCTACAGCCACTGCTATAAGAGATGGCTCCGAGGATATTGTTTCTATAGACAAGCTTGTCCTTGGAGATGTAGTAGTTTTGACTGCTGGAAGCCAGATCTGCGCAGATGCTGTTGTCCTTGAAGGTGAAATTGCTGTCAATGAGGCTCTTTTGACAGGCGAGGCAGATGAGATCATTAAGGGGGAAGGATCTGAACTCATGTCTGGAAGCTTTGTGGTTTCTGGAAAATGTCTTGCAAGATTAACCAAGGTGGGAGCTGACTCATATATATCACAGCTCATGCTAAGAGCCAAAAAGATGCCTGCTTCTGACCAGTCTGATATGGTCAAGTCTATTAACAGGATAGTAATAGCAGCGGGTATTGCCATTATTCCAATTGGAATAGCTCTTTTTATACAGAGTTTTTACATTCAGGGAAATTCTTTTGCTGAAACAGTACCTTCTGTTGTTGCGGCTCTGATTGGTATGATCCCAGAGGGATTATATCTTCTTCTTAGTATTACACTTGGTCTTAGCACCATTAGGCTTGCCAAGGACAAGGTAATGCTTCATGATATGCGCAGCATTGAGACTCTTGCAAGGGTAGATACTATATGTGTTGACAAGACAGGTACTATTACAGATAATAGCATGCTTGTGGCTGATGCTGTTCTTGCTGATCCGGATATAGATGATTCTGAAGGTAAGATTCAGGCTGTAAATACGCTTATTTCAGATTATATAGGATGCGTTCCTGATGATAATATTACAATGCATGCCCTTGAGGATTATTTTAAATCTGCCACAGGAAGGACATGCATTAGTTTTCATGCTTTTTCGTCCAGGTATAAATATAGTTCTGTTCAGTTTGAGGATTCAACCTATGTTCTTGGAGCTCCTGAGTTTGTACTTGGAGGGTTGTATGAGAACTATAGCGATAGGATAAACTCTTTTGCCCAGAAAGGTCTTAGAGTGCTTTGCTTTGCAAGGTACTATGGAGGAGCTGATGGGACTACGGTTTTGGATCCAGTCAATGGTCCTGTTTCGCTTCCTGTTCCACAGACGAGTCTTGATGGGGCACTAAATATTCCAATAGCTTTTGTTTTGCTGCAGAACCCTATCAGGGAAAATGCAAAAGAGACATTTGAATTTTTTAGAAAGCAGGGAGTAGAGGTTAAGGTTATTTCTGGTGACAGCCCGCTTACTGTTTCTGAAGTTGCCAAAAATGCAGGGATTGAAAATGCTGACAGGTATGTTGATGCCAGCAAAATGCTGGACGAGGATATTCCAGGACTTGTAGAGAATACAGCTGTCTTTGGAAGGGTATCTCCTGAGCAGAAGCAGAAGATAATAAATGCTCTCAAGAAAAAAGGCAGAACAGTTGCAATGACTGGTGATGGCGTCAATGATATCCTTGCTATGAAGGACGCAGACTGCTCTATAGCTATGGCAGCTGGGTCTGATGCTGCAATCCAGGCAGCACAGGTTGTCCTTTTGGATAGCGATTTTTCCAGAATGAGAGGGATTGTTTCAGAGGGCAGGAGAAATATAAATAATATAGAGCGAACAGCAACACTGTTCCTTGTTAAGAATATTTTTTCACTGCTACTTGCACTGTTTTCTATAATCAGTGTACTTACTTATCCGCTTCAACCTTCACAGATCACTATGGTGAGCCTTGTGAATATTGGAATTCCAGGATTTTTCCTGGCTATGGAGCCCAATAACAAAAGGATACAAGGTCATTTCCTTGTAAAGGTATTATTAAAGGCGATGCCGGCGGCTTTGACGGACTTTTTTGCAATAGCTGCCCTTGTTGTGTTTGGAAATACTTTTGGTGTTAATCCGGAGGATATATCTGTTGCATCAACATTTCTTTTGGCAATTGTAGGATTTATTATTCTTGCCAATATTTCGGCTCCATTTAATGCATATAGGGTAAAGGTTCTTTTAGGATGTATTATCGGGATGATGGCGGGAGCATTTTTCTTCCATGATCTGTTTTCAATCAGCTATGTTTCAGTTGAGTGTATTATGCTTTTTGTTTTGTTTGCTATAGCAACGGAACCATTTATGCGTTACCTTACTAAAATTTTTACCAGTATTGAGAAAAAAATACAGAAAAAAGCCTTAATTTCTGATAAAATTTAAAAATTAAATGTGAATTATATTATGGCTTGTGATATAATTTAATAGTATTCAATTATTTAGTAGGGAGATCAAGATCATTATGGATAAAAAAGAAGACAAATATGCATCACTTAAATTGGAAAACCAGATTTGCTTTCCTCTGTATGCTTGTTCAAAGGAAATCATCAGGAAGTATAAACCATATCTTGATGAGATCGATCTGACTTATACCCAATACATTACCATGATGGTTCTTTGGGAGAAGAAGAGCGTCAATGTAAAAACTTTAGGTGAGTGTCTGTATCTTGATTCAGGTACACTTACACCTGTTCTTAAGAAGCTTGAGTCTAAGGGCTACATCAGCAGAGTAAGATCTAATGAGGATGAGAGAAATCTAGTTGTCACAATTACTCCTGAAGGTGAGAAACTCAAGGATAAGGCTCTTAATATTCCTAGTAAAATAGGAAGTTGCGTGAGCTTAACTTCAAAGGATGCTGAATTACTGTACTCTCTTTTATATAAGATTATTGGAAATGTAAGATAATCATTATTGATTTTTTCTTAACAAGGGAATACAATAAATACCGGCTTAGTGTGCGTTTTACTTTAGCTAGAACGCACATTATTTTTGGAGGTTTTTATGAGTTCACATACCCATAATCATCACCATCATCATGATCCTGAGCATACCAAGGCCATAGCTAACAGGCTTTCCAAGGCTATCGGACATCTTGAATCTGTTAAGAAAATGGTTGAGGATGACAGGGACTGCGCAGAGGTTCTAATACAGCTGTCAGCTGTGCGATCTGCGATCAACAATACTGGCAAGGAAATTCTCAAGGAGCACATAAGCCATTGTATTGTTCATGCAGTTGAGGATGGGGATGAAGAAGCTATCATTGAATTAAATGAGGCAATCGACAAATTTATGAAAAATTCATGAGACATCATGAAATATTGTGTGAAAGGGGCGTAACACCTTGGCAATTCCAAATCTAGTTAATTTTCTAATCTTATTTCCTTTCGTGATGGCAGCATTAATATTCATTCAGAGAGAAGCTACACCTGTTAGAAGCTTTACAATCATTGTAGGCGGCTTTGCAATTATGGGTGCGGCTATTTATGCTGCTGTAAATGTATTAATGTCCGGTGATACATCACAGTTTATGTACCTTGAGGAGAGCTTTGTTCCTGATCATGTTATCATGGCTGGAGAAGTTTTTCTGATGTGCCTTGTATGTTTCCTTAGTATCAAGTACAAGAAGTATTATGCAATTCTTATTTCACTTGCTGGTACAATTCCTGTACTGTGGATGGATCTTACAGGACGAGCAGTTGAAGGCAATTCTCATTTCCGTATTGATACTTTTGCTGCTGTTATGTATCTGATCGTCGGTGTTGTTGGTATTCTTATCTGTATTTATGCTTCTGGCTATATGAAGGATTATCATCATCATCATACAGACGTTCTGGATCGTTCAAACTATTTCCTTGCTCTTATGTTTGTGTTCCTTGGAGCGATGTTTGGTCTTATTTCATCTGATTCACTTTCCTGGATTTATTTCTTCTGGGAGATCACTAGTGTATGTTCATTCCTTATGATTGGTTATACCAGAACTCAGGAAGCTGTTGATAATTCCTTTAGAGCTCTGTGGATGAACCTTCTTGGCGGATGCGGTTTTGCTGCAGGCCTTATGTACTGCAATATGGCTCTTGGTATTTCTAACCTTAGCCAGGTTACAAGCGCTGTCTCTTCTGAGTTTATAATCATTCCTGTAACTTTATTTGCATTTGCTGCGCTTACAAAGAGTGCTCAGTTCCCATTTTCAAGATGGCTTCTTGGTGCCATGGTTGCACCAACACCTTCTAGTGCACTCCTTCACTCAGCAACAATGGTCAAGATTGGTGTTTACATGCTGATCAGGCTTTCACCTGTAATGGAGAATACTCTTACAGGCATTATGATTACTGTTATTGGCGGATTTACATTCTTTGCAGCATCTCTTCTTGCGATTACTGTAAGCGACGGCAAGAAGGTACTTGCTTATTCAACAATTTCAAACCTTGGACTTATTACAGCCTGCGCAGGCACAGGTACAAGAGAGGGTGTATGGGCTGCTGTAATGCTTGTTTTATTCCATGCTGTTTCCAAGTCACTTCTGTTCCAGACTGTTGGTGATATCGAGAACTGTATGCACAGCCGTGATATCGAGGATATGCACGGACTTATCATCAAGCTTCCAAGACTTGCTTTTATCATGATCATTGGTATCTGTGGTATGTTCATGGCTCCATTTGGTATGCTTGTTTCTAAGTGGGCTGCGCTTAAGTCTTTCGTAGATTCAGGCTCAGTATGGCTTGTCCTTTTCCTTGTATTTGGTTCAGGCTCAACTCTATTCTATTGGGCTAAATGGCTTGGAAAGATTTGTACAGTAATCCATCAGTCTTTCGAGCTTGAAGATATTACACCTAAGAGTGAAATGGTTTCTATTTTCCCTCTTACAGCTATGATTGTTATCATGTGCTTTGCATTCCCATGGATGTCTGGTCATATGGTACAGCCAATACTTAATGAAGCATTTAACGACAATATTCCTGATGTTATAGGAAGAGGAGATGTTATTATCATGATGATCATGGTAATCATGATCTTCCTGATTCCAGTCGGAGCAAGATTCTTATCAATTGGTAAGAACTCCAAGATGACTATGTCTTACGTTGCCGGTGTTAACGCTGGTGATGACAGACATTACATTGACTCTTTTGGCAGAGAGAGAGCTCTTTATATGTCTAACTGGTATATGGAGGACTTCTTTGGTGAAAAGAAACTTCTCTGGCCATGTATTTGGGTTTCAACAGTACTTGTACTGGTTATGCTTATCGTGGTTGTTGGAGGTGCTTTATGATTACACTTGAAATGATTTTAAAAGCTTTACTTTATATAATCCTGGCACCGGTTGTAGGAGGATTATTATCCGGTATGGACAGAGTCTTTTCTGCACGTATGCAGGGAAGAGTAGGTCCTCCACTTATTCAGCCATTTTATGATGTTAACAAGCTCCTTCATAAACAGACAACAGTTGTTAATAGCATTCAGGTTCTGTTTGTAACTGTATACCTTATATTTACTGTATTTACAGGCGCGCTGTTCTTTGCAGGTGGAGATATGCTTCTTGTATTCTTTGCCCTTTCAATGTCAGAAGTTATGCTTGTTCTTGCAGCATTTTCTACGAACGGACCTTACAGTATCATGGGTGCACAGCGTGAGCTTTTACAGATGATGTGTTATGAACCAATGACTCTTTTAGTAGCAATTGGTTTTTACTATGCAAATGGAAGCTTCATGGTCGATGACCTTATCCATGCACAGGTTCCAGCAATCGCTCAGATTCCTGGATTCTTCATTGGATTTGTATTTATCCTTCTGATCAAGCTTCGTAAGTCACCATTTGACCTTAGTACATCACATCATATGCACCAGGAGATGGTAAAGGGTCTTACTACTGATCTGTCAGGTCGTAATCTGGCTCTTGTTGAGATAGCAGAGTGGTATGATGTAGTTCTGATGATGGGTATTGTTGGAATGTTTTTTATCACTGAGAATCCAATCAGTGTTGTTTGGGCAATTATTGCATGTGCTGTTGTATTTTTCCTTGAAACACTTATTGATAACCTGTTTCCACGTGTTAAGTACAAGACAATGATAATTGTTACATGGAGTGTTATCTTAGTATTTGCAGGAACTAATCTGCTGATTCTTAACGTACTGAAGATGTTTTAAGCTAATAAATGAAGGGTAGGAAGATCGATGAATATTTCTAAATCACCTTGGGTGTTACATTATGATGGCTCCAGCTGTAATGGCTGTGATATAGAAGTTCTTGCCACAATGACTCCACTTTATGATGTAGAGCGTTTTGGTATTATAAATACTGGAAATCCCAAGCATGCTGATGTTTTGCTTCTTACAGGTGGTGTTAATGCTCAGACTGCTCCTGTAATCAGGCAGCTTTACAACATGATGCCTGATCCAAAGGTAGTTGTTGCCTGTGGTATCTGTGCATGCGACGGCGGCATTTTCAAGGAGTGCTACAACATTCTTGGAGGCGCTGACAAGGTTGTTCCAGTTGACGTATATGTTCCTGGATGTGCAGTAAGACCAGAAGCCTTGATCGAAGGTGTTGTCAAGGCAGTTGGAATCCTTGAGGAGAAGAGAAAGAAACTCAAGGAATCTATGAAAGTTGGTTATTGTGCTGTTGACTACAGCAAGATGGCTGTACATATGACAGCTGATGACTATGATCCAAGCACTCAGTATGATGCAGTTCTTACTGAGGAGGCTCTTAGACAGCAGGCAGAAGAGAAGATCAAGGCATCTGCTAAGCCTGTAGCGCCAGCTGCTAAGCCAGCTCCTGCTGCAGCCACAGCAGTCAAGCCTGCAGCTACTGCTAATACTGAGAAAGGAGATGACAAATAATGAATATGGATTTTACTAATGTTGCTCCTGAAAGTATTCTGGATGAAGCACACAAGCTAAAATTTGCTGGCTACCATCTGATGCAGCAGTGTGCTACACGTATTCCTGATGGATATGAGCTTTTATATACCTTTGGTAAGGATTATGAAGTTAAACAGCTTAAGGTTACACTTGCTGAGGATCAGGAAGTATCAAGCATTTCAAGTGCATTCCCTTGTGCTTTTATTCACGAGAATGAGATGCATGATCTTTTCGGTGTTAACATAAAAATGATTAATTTAGACTTTGAAGGTAAGTTCTATCGTACAGCGATTGAAACACCATTCAAGTAATTGGAGGAACCATATGTCTACTAGAAGTGTAATTCCATTTGGACCCCAGCATCCGGTTCTTCCGGAACCAATACATTTAGACCTTGTTCTTGAGGATGAGAAAGTTGTAGAAGCTATCCCTTCTATCGGTTTCATTCACAGAGGTCTTGAGAAGCTGGTTGATAAAAAAGATTTTAATGAGATGGTATATGTTGCAGAGCGTATCTGTGGTATCTGTTCATTAGGCCATGGCCTTGGTTATTCTGAAGCTATTGAGCATATTATGGATATTGATGTTCCAGCCCGTGCTAAATTCCTTAGAACTATCTGGTCAGAACTTTCAAGAATTCATTCACATCTTCTTTGGCTTGGCCTTTTGGCTGATGCTTTTGGATTTGAGTCTCTTTATATGGATTGTTGGAGACTTAGAGAGGATGCTCTTGATATGTTTGAAGCATCTACCGGCGGACGAGTTATCTTTTCTGTAATGAAGGTAGGTGGTATCAGAAGAGATGTTTCCGATGAAATGCTTGCAGATTTCTCTAAGCGCATTGATAAGATGGAGGAAGATCTTAAGACTATTGCCAAGCCATTCCTTAACGACAAGGCAGTACAGACACGTCTTCGTGGTGTTGGATATCTTTCTGCTGAGCAGGCAGATCTTCTCGGCTGTGCAGGACCTTTCCTTCGTGCCAGTGGTGTAAACAGAGATATCAGAACTACAGGTTACTGTGCATATGGCGATATTGATTTTGAGCCAATCATCAGCACAGAAGGTGATTCTTATGCTCGTACAGATTGCCGTATAAAAGAGATTTTCCAGGCCTTTGATATTATCCGTCAGTGTATCGCAAAGATGCCAAAGGGCGGTGAAATAGATGTTCCTGTTAAGGGAATGCCAAATGGCGAGTACATGATGCGTATTGAGCAGCCTAGAGGTGAGGCTCTGTATTACGTTAAGGCTAACGGAACAAAGTTTATAGACAGGCTTCGTGTCCGCACCCCCACATTCTCTAACCTTCCAGGAATGGTAGAGACTCTTAAGGGCTGCGACCTTGCTGATGTTCCGATTCTTGTACTTACTATCGATCCTTGTATCAGCTGTACAGAAAGGTAATATTACAACTTTCGATATTATGAGTTGTAATAGATGGGAGATAAAAGATGTCACTTGCAAGTTTTAAATCAACAATTCTTCATAATCTTGTATCTAAGCCAAAGACCAGAAGAACTGAGAAGGAATATCCAGCTGGTACAAGAGGACATGTTGAAAATGATATGGATGTATGTGTACTTTGTGGACTTTGTTCCATTAAGTGCCCTACACATGCTATTACTGTAGATAAAGTTGCCAAGACATGGTCTATCAGACCAATGAGCTGCATTCAGTGTAGATGTTGTGTAGATAACTGTCCAAAGAAATGCCTTTCTATGGGCCTTCGTTTCCAGGAACCAGGTTCAGAGAAGGTCACACGCACCTTCAAGCAGTCTGAGAAAGCTATTGCTGCTCAGGAAGCTCTTATGAAGGCAGCTAAGGAACGTGCGGCTGCTGCAGCTGCAGCTAAGGCTGCACAAGCACAGGCTCAGGGACAGGCGGCTCCTGCACCGGCAGCTAAGGCACCTGAGAATAAAACAGAAGAGAAATAATGACTTATAAGATTACAGTTAAAGGGGCGGTACAGGGTGTTGGTTATCGCCCCTTTATTCTAAGAAAAGCAACTGAATATGGTCTTAGTGGCTTTGTTAGAAACATTGGAGCAGCTGTTGAAATACTTGTCATTGGTGAAGAAAGCGTATGTTCTTCCTTCGCTGAGCTTTTGATGAGCGAGTATCCTGCAGGTGCTTTTATTTTGAGTGTAGAAAAAGACAAACTGGACGATTCGGAATATAAGGATATGTCTGGCTTTTGTATTATAAATAGCGGTGAAATAGACCTTACTTCTGAGATTCCTGTATTTCTTCCTGATATTGGCATATGTGATGATTGCATGGCAGAAATGCTGGATAAGAAGGACAGAAGATATAGATATCCGCTTATTAGCTGTGCTTCCTGCGGTCCAAGAATAAGTATTCTTGATAAGCTTCCCTATGACCGAGATACCACAGCTATGA
>JAEEGL016418343.1_pt1 | contig 12675 bp, 12 predicted proteins | sample 9134231 | NCBI WGS metagenome assembly JAEEGL01 (sample SAMN16246548, study PRJNA631951) | gut metagenome | biome: gut microbiome; feature: rumen; material: fiber-attached | host: Bos | place: Iran: Karaj | collected 2018-10
ATCAGCGATACCCAGATGTATGCGCTGTGCGGCGGAACCGGTATTACCAGTCTGCGGACGACTTATGATGACCAGAAAAACGGCCGGACCTATGAATTTGCCCGGGATCTTACCAAGCCATTCATCATCTTGAGTAAAGGCAATCTTCAGGATTACATCATTACTGAGGATGCTGTCTATGATTTCATGGAAAGAAAGAGAATTGATGAGACGGATGAATACATATCCTCTCTCAGGGAGAAACTGAAGGACATGGATGATTATCAAATCCATGAACTTCCTGAAGAGATGGAATATGTCAATGACAAGGTATATTATGTTGAGAATGTTCTCTCCGATGCCCAGGATCAGGAAAACCGCTCAGCTGCCCTTGAATACATCAGCAGTCTGCCGGATTTCAGCAAAGAAAAAAAACGTATCAGCATCGGAGAAATGATCAACAGTTGGTATGTCATCGTCAACACTGATCTCAGCCGGACGGTAATGAAGGACATTAACCCGGCAGTCTACCCGCTGCTTCAGGACGGTAAGCCACAACTTTTCATCCGGGTCATCAGAGAAGATGACCAGATTACCTGCACGGGGATTCCCGGCGGCTTCATGCTGATACAGGATAACTGGGATCAGCTCAAGGGCGATTACCTTCATGTCCGTGACAACATCTACCAGGTTTTTAACTCTCTCATTATCACGGAAAATGAACTGATCTATGATGAGTCATTCGATCCGCCAATCTTTCCCATCCTGTTTCATGGCATTACCGATGAACTGAAAAAGCATCTCGGAGAATAGAAAAACCAGACGGATCAAACTGAACTTGTCAACGAAAAGTATACAGTTCAAAAAGTCAACCTATAGCCCTGTGAGAGTGTAAACTCCGCAGGGCTTTTATAATTGAGTTTGTACATGGGTCTTTCATAGTTGTAATACTTGATGTACCGCTTAATAAATGTATCCAGAGAATCAAATTCATTGATTCTATAATCAGCCCAAATCTGAGATTTGATCCAGCCGTTCATGGCCTCAATAACTGGATTATCCGTAGGAGTTCCTGCTCGAGACATTGAGCGAATAATGTTATTATTAAGTAGAGCTTGGTTAAAGCTTACGGAAGAGAATACAGTGCCTTGGTCTGTGTGGAAATAGATTGGCTCAGATATTCCTTCCTTTTTTAGTAGATTCAGCAGTTTATCTCTACAGTTGAAATACGGTTTTGGATCCCCTGGTTTAGAAGATGTGTCAGAAGCTATGATCGCATTATTGAACACATCCAGGAAGAACGTCCATTCGTATTGTTTGCCCTTATACCTGATTATCGTCATGTCGGATACTATCTTCTGTAAAGGTCTGGTAGTTCCCCAGTTGTTCATTAACTTATTCCTGTAAATGACATGTTCTCCGCCAGGCTTTCTGTACTGATAATGACGGCACTTTGATTTGATTCCTTCATGTTTACACACTTTGTGGCATAGATTATCTGAGAATATCCATCCGGTATTATCTCTGATTACTTTAGCCAAGGCGTGATATCCATATGAAGGATGCTTCCTATGTTCTTCCTTTATGTAACCAGCCAGTGTTTCTCTGTCCAATTCATATCGATTCTTTCCCCTGTTGAGCCATTTATAATATCCTGATCTGTTTACTGACATCACTTCGCACAGATATTTAACTGGATACTTATTACTCAGCTTTTTGATGATCTCGTATTCGCATCTGAGATAGAAACGTACTCCTTGTTTATACCACCTCCTTTGACCTGATATCCTTTTTTTAATCGTTCATTCTCTATCTTCAACTTTAGATTCTCCAACTCTAGTCTTTCTTCTTTGCTCAATGACTTTGATGAATGTAGCGCCGCAAATGGATTGCCAGTTCTTTTTCTTCCGGTTTCTAACAGCCCTTCGTTATATAGTTTTACCCAGTCACGTACACGTTTATCATCAATGTTCAATTCGGCAGCGATAGAACCAAAAGAACGATGCTCGTTCAGATATGCTTCAACTGCTTTTAATTTGAATTCATATGTGTATTTCCTGTTTTTACCGCCTTTAGGTCTTCCCATGATATTACCTCCTTTATTTCATCATAAGAAAAAGTAGACTTTGGATTAAGTCTTTTGACTTTTTCCTGTGTCTACTTTTATCTTACTAGTTCAGATCAAACGATCCGTCTTCATTTGCTCATAAGAAAAGATCCGCATTGGCGGATCTCAGATTCGGTATTCGTTCTTCTTGGTGCCGTCCTCATCGTACCAGCTGAAGATGCCGTCTTCCAGGGTCATGAAACCGTGGTAGTTATCGGGCTTGGGTACGGCAATGGAACCGGGGTTGAGATAGACATGGTCTTCATGCTGCTCACATCTCTGAACATGGGTGTGGCCATGGACCAGCACGATGTCCTTCATCGGCAGATGCTCACTGTTTAAGATGTCGCCATGGGTGAAGAAGACCAACTTGCCATGGACTTCCATGATGAAGTAAGGCGCCAGAATGGGGAAATCCAGGACCATGTCATCAATGGCAGCATCGCAGTTGCCCCTGACGCAGATGATCTTATCGGCATAATTGTTGAGCATTTCAAAGCATTTCCTGGGATCATGACCATAGGGTACCGGATTGCGGGGGCCGTGATAGAGAATGTCGCCCAGTAAGATCAGCCGGTCGCAGTTCATCTTGGTGAAGTAGTTGAGAATGAGTTCAGTATAGTAGGCGCTGCCGTGCAGATCGGAGGCAATCAGATATTTCATAAGCATTTCTCCCTCTAGTTAAGTAAAGTATAGCAGAAACGGGGTAAAAGAAAAGTCAACATCGTTGACCGCTATGTTAACACCTCAAACAGGTGGATATGACAATGGGGCGATTGACGAGACTCGAACTCGCGAATGCTGGAGCCACAATCCAGTGTGTTAACCAACTTCACCACAACCGCCGTGCTAGATTATTTTAGTATATTTCCCTCTCTTTGTAAACAACAAATTGTCAAAGCGCGGCGGGAGTAATATAATGAATTCAGCGAGGTAAATGAAAAATGTGTGAAGATAAGATTTTAGTTGAAACCAGTGCCAGACACGTCCACCTGACTCAGGAAGACGTTGAAAAACTGTTCGGTGAAGGCTATCAGCTGACCGTCAAGAAGATGCTGTCCCAGCCGGGTCAGTTTGCGTCCAATGAAAAGGTCACTGTCGTTGGCCCCAGAGGCGAGCTGAAGTGCTCCGTCTTAGGACCGGTCAGAAAGGCTGATCAGGTTGAGATCTCCCTGACCGAAGCCAGACAGCTGGGTTTAAGCGCTCTGGTCCGTGAATCAGGTGATATTGAAGGAACCTGCGGCTGCACCTTAGTCGGTCCGGCCGGCAGTGTGGAAATTGAAAAGGGTGTCATCGCTGCCAAGCGTCACATCCACTTCAATCTGGAAGATGCTGAGAAATACGGTGTGGAAAACGGCCAGATCGTCTCCGTTAAGGTAGAGACTGAGGGACGTTCCCTGGTGTTTGGTGATGTCGTCTGCCGGGTTTCCGACAAGTTCTCCCTGGCCATGCATATCGATACCGATGAGTCCAACGCTTCCGGCGCACCGAGCGAAGGTACCATCATCAAGTAGGAAAGATATCCGGTAAGCTCCTGATAAACTCAGGGGCTTTTTTACTATCGGCTTACAGTAGTGATATAATTAAATAAATAGAAGGAAGATTTAACATGAACATACTGGAACGCTTCTTAACCTATACCAGGTTTGCGACAACCTCCAACGAGGAAAGCACTGTCTGTCCCAGCAACCCCGATGAATTCCTGCTGGCCAATCACCTTGTTGAGGAACTGAAACAGCTGGGGATCAGGGATGCCCGGGTCGACGAGCAGTGCTTTGTCTACGGTACCCTGGAAGCCAATGTCACCAATACCTGCCCGACCATCGGCTTTCTAGCCCACATGGACACCTCCGATGCCGCCAGCGGCAAGGATGTCAAAGCCCGGGTCATTGAAAACTATGACGGCAAAGACATCGAACTGTCCGAAGGAATCTATACCAGAGTTGCCGAATATCCCGATCTGGCTGAACTGAAGGGTAAGACCATCGTGGTCACTGACGGCACCACCCTGTTAGGGGCGGATGACAAGGCCGGCATCGCCATCATCATGGATTTCCTGCAGAAGTGTCAGGAAGATGAAAACATCAAACACGGAAAGATCCTGGTATGCTTCTCTCCCGATGAGGAGATCGGCACCGGAATCCAGCACATTGACCTCAGCCAGTTTCCCGCTGACTACGCCTATACCGTCGATGGCGGCAAGGTAAACGAAGTTACCTATGAGTGCTTTAACGGCGCCAGCGCTGAGCTGGTCTTCCACGGCAATTCCATTCATCCCGGCTCTGCCAAGGGCAAGATGATCAATGCCTGCCAGCTGGCCATTGACTTCCATAACCTGCTTCCGGTCTTTGACCGGCCGGAGTTTACCGAAAAGCGGGAAGGCTTCAATCATCTGCTGGGCATGGAAGGTGACTGCACCAGGGCCAGCAGTGCCTACATAATCCGCAACCACGACGCTGAGCTGTTTGAAAAGCAGATCCGTCAGTTTGAGATGATCAGGGACTTTATGAATGAACGCTATGGCAAGCCGGTCGTTGAACTGAAGATCAGACGGGCATACCGTAACATGAAGGAGTGTTTCGAAGGGAAACAGTACATCATCGAAAACGCCGAAAAGGCGATCAGGGAACTGGGTTATCAGGTGGAAAACGAGCCGATCAGGGGCGGAACCGATGGCTCCCAGCTGTCCTTCATGGGTATCCCGACCCCCAATCTGGGCACCGGCGGCCTTTACTATCACGGCAATCATGAACTGCTTTGTGTCGATGACATGAAGACGATGGTTCAGATCGTAATAAAAATCGCGCAGGCGAGTTGTGAGGTGAAATAAATGATCATTCAATCGCAAAAAGTCTGGACGGCCAACGGTTTCCATCCGTTGCAGCTCGAGATCAAAGACGGCAAGATCGAGGCCATCTGGCCCCATGGCAATAAGCCGGTCGATAAGGACTATGGTTCACTGCGGCTGTTACCGGGCTTCATTGACGTCCATACCCATGGTGCCTATGGCTTTGACACCAACGATGGCGAAGCTGAAGGCTTAAGAGAGTGGGCTAAACGGTTGCCGGTGGATGAAGGAGTAACATCCTTCCTGCCTACCACCATTACCCAGTCGGAAGAAGTTCTTACCAAGGCGGTCAGAAATGTCGCTGAAGTAATGAAGGAAGGCTATGAGGGTGCCAACATTCTGGGCATTCACTTCGAAGGCCCATACCTGGACATGAAATACAAGGGCGCCCAGCCGCCGGAATACATTCTCGATGCTGATCTGGAGCAGTTCAAGCGCTACCAGAAGGCGGCTGACGGCAATATCAGATACATTACCATCGCGCCGGAGCATGACCGTGATCTGGCTATGATACGGTATCTGTCCGCCCATGGCGTGGTCTGTTCAATGGGCCACTCCGCTGCCACATATGAACAGGCGGTGCTGGGGGTTGCCAACGGGGCAATGACGATGACTCATGTCTATAACGGCATGACCCCCTATAATCACCGTCAGCTCGGTCTGGTGGGCGGAGCCTTCCGGATCCGGGACATCTATGGTGAGATCATCTGCGACGGCTATCACAGCTGTCCGGATGCCCTCAACAACTTCTTTACCATCAAGGGAGCAGACCATGCAGTCATGATTTCCGACTCCTTAAGATGCAAGGGCCTGCCGCAGGGTCAATATACTTCCGGCGGCGCCGACATCACCCTCACCCCCGAGGGAACCGCCGTGCTGACCGGTACTGCCACGCTGGCCGGCTCGACCCTGAAGATCAACCGGGGACTGCAGGTGCTGATCGAGAAGGCTCTGGTACCGGTAGCTTCCGCCATCAACAGCTGTACGCTGAATCCGGCAAAGGTATTGGGCGTGGATGATCACAAGGGCAGAATCGTAGCGGGCTACGATGCTGACATGGTAATATTGGATGAGCAGTATAATGTTGTGCAGTGTTATGTCTGCGGAAAGGAACAGGTAAAATGATTAAGCTTATCGTCTGCAAGGATTATGAAGAAGCATCTGACAAGGCGGCAGAGATCGTCCTTGATGTCGTAAAGAAAAAACCGGACTGCACGCTTGGTCTGGCTACCGGTTCCTCACCGGTCGGTCTGTATCAGCGGATGATCCGGGACCATGAGGAAAACGGTACTTCCTATAAGGATGTTAAATCCTACAACCTCGATGAATATGTCGGGCTGGAGGTCAGCCATCCGGAATCCTACTATTCCTTCATGCACCGCAATCTCTTTGATCACATTGACATCAAGGAAGAAAACGTCCATCTGCCTTCCAGTCAGGGCGATGATCTGCAGAAGAACTGCGATCTCTACAACGCCGCGCTGGCCCAGACTCAGGTAGACCTGCAGGTACTGGGCATCGGTTCCAACGGTCACATCGGCTTCAATGAGCCCTTTACTCCGTTTGATTCCGTTACCCACATCGTTGATCTTAAACAGTCAACGATCAATGACAATGCCCGCTTCTTTGACAATGATGTTTCCAAGGTACCGACTCAGGCCATTACCATGGGCATCAGCAATGTCATGGCTGCCCGCAAGATCGTTCTGATCGCCAGCGGTGCCAACAAGGTGGACGCCATTTACAAGACCATCTGCGGACCGGTAAGTGAAGAAGTACCGGCATCCGTACTGCAGCAACATCCCGATGTTACCGTCATCGTTGATGAAGCTGCCGCATCATTACTGCCAAAGGAGAAAGTTAAAGTGGAAATACTCAATACTGAAGTTTTTGACGATGTCGTCAGAGAAGGAACCGTTCTGGTTGATTTCTTCGCCAACTGGTGCGGACCCTGCAAGATGTTATCACCGGTTCTCGAACAGCTGGCTCAGCAGTATGCCGGAAAGATCAGATTCTATAAGGTCGACTGCGATGCTGATCAGGGCCTGGCCCAGAGATTCGGCGTAACCAGCATTCCCAATGTCGTGATCCTGAAAGACGGTCAGCTCTTTGACCGCTCCATCGGCTATGCCAGCAAGGATCAGCTGGTTGCCTTCCTGGAAAACGCTCTGTAGGGATTACTTTCCGACAAAAGAAAAAAGCTACCGGATTATGATATGTACCGGTAGCTTTTTCATTGCTTTACCACTTTATCTGTTTTGAACTCTCCCGTCCGACAAACAGCATGCATACAAGGCATATCAGCAGATAGACGGCCGCAAATTCATAGAAGATGCGTTCATAGATGTCAAAGCACAGCCACACGCTGCCCAGAAAGAGCAGTGGCGGCATCAGGGCGATGACCCAGTTGTGGCGCTGGTCCAGCCCGGCAAAGATGCCGGCTACCAGGCAGAATAGCGGGTTGAGTCCGTAGAACAGCATGAAGGCAAAGGCCATGGCTGATTCACCGGCGAAGGTCACCAGCAGGTAAGGGATGAGGAGCATGTAGGCAGCCGTAATGGCCAGCCAGATCAGATTTTTCTTCATATGCGGGTTCCTCCCTTGCTAATCAGTTACCGAGAATTCCAACAGTCCGCTGGAGGCGGTAACAGTTTTCTTTTGATGCTTCCGATAGAAAACGGAGATGAAGATGGAGACGATCAGCAGAATGGCCGCGTATCTGACAAACGGACCGATGCGCACGTAACCTGGGGTAGTCCGGGTCAACAGTTCATCAAGCAGGGCCAGTGCGGTGACGGATCCGGCAATGATCAGCAGGTTCTTTCTGGTAAACAGTTCCTTCAGGGGAACATCCGGCAGCAGAACTGCCTTCATAACGGCCAGAATGACCAGTATGATCAGCAGTACCACCAGCCAGTAGCCGACCTTGGCCAGAATTCCGCTGAGCAGGTGATCCCAGAGCGGTGTCAGCACCAGCATCATCAGCCAGCCTATGACATATAATGGGGTGATCACCAGCAAGCGCACGGCAAAAGGCAGCCGGTCAAACCACATTCTAAGTTTTTCCTTAACCGTGGGTTTATTGCGGGACTGGGAATACTTGTCAATGACCGAATCAACGGTTCCTTCGTGGCTGAGGATCTCTTCCACGGAATCATAGGTATTGCCGACCAGCAGGGACGCTGCCGTGGTAGCGGTAAGCGTCAGCCGGCGCAGCTTCTTGTTGGTTGCCTTTTTCATCTTTTCCATTTTCATATCTTTATTTTACCTGTTTTGTCCCAATCTTCAAGTTTGCCGTTCATATTCGGTCCCTCAGTATCTTATCCTAAACGCTAAGTCAATTAGTATTAATTCTGCGATTTGGGAAAAGTTATTGCATTTGAATTGGTGCTATTGTAAAATAATAACGCTGGTTATCGTGGATATGGTTCCATAGCCAAGCGGTAAGGCAATTGACTGCAACTCAATGATCACCAGTTCAATTCTGGTTGGAACCTCCATTCTGGAGATGTGGCGGAATCGGCAGACGCAACGGACTTAAAATCCGTTGTCCGCAAGGACGTGAGGGTTCAAGTCCCTCCATCTCCACCATGAAGATCAGTAAAGTCTTCGCAAGAAGGCTTTTTTCATGCCTTAATGATATTTTGAGAATTAATTATCATTTTTAGTAAGTACATCCTAACAACGATAGGGGTTATTTGTTATAATGTTAATGAAAATGGATTAGTATGGCCTGAAAGACCATTTGGAGTACCTATGAACGAAGAAATCAGGATAATAGAGATCAAGAAGAGCGTCTTTGCGGCCAATGAGCTGGATGCTGATGCTTTAAGAGCGAAGCTGAAGAAGAAAGGCGTTTTTCTGCTTAACTTGATGTCGGCTCCCGGCTCGGGCAAGACGACTACCCTGACTAAGCTGATCAATCTGATGAAGGATGAATACCGCATTGCCGTCATGGATGCGGACATTGACTCCGATGTCGATGCCCGTACCATCGCTGAAGCGACCGGTGTCCAGTCCATTCAGCTGCATACCGGCGGCATGTGCCATCTGGATGCTGAGATGACGACTCAGGGTCTTGACGGGCTGGAGAACCTCGATGACCTTGACCTGATCATCCTGGAGAATGTCGGCAATCTGGTCTGCCCGGCGGAATTTGATACCGGTGCCAGCAAGAACGCCATGATCCTTTCCGTTCCGGAAGGCGATGACAAACCGCTGAAGTACCCGCTGATGTTTCAGGTCTGCGACCTGGTGATCATCAACAAGATTGATGTCCTGCCCTATTTCGACTTCGATCTGGACAAGTGCCGCAAGAATGTCAGATACCGCAATGAAAATGCGGAGATAATACCCGTCTGTGCCAGAACGGGAGAAAACATTGAAAAGATCGCTGACTGGCTGAGAGAGCAGATCAGCGCCTGGAAAGAGCAGTAAGGAGAAAGAATATGCCAGAGATTTACCGTGACAAGAAGGAAACCATTTCCAAGTACGAAGGCGAAAAGGATTTCCAGAAGAAGTATGCCAAGCTGGCCCGCAAGATCACCGACAACGTCGAGCACAAGATCCTGGGCGTCAAGAGCACTGACCCGGAATACTGGGGCTTAAGGGAAGTCCTCAACGAAGATGAAGTAGACATTCTCTTAGGCATGAAGCAGCGCAAGTGGTATACCTATGAGCAGCTGTATGAAAAGAACAAGCGTCAGTTTGACCCCATCAAGTTCAAGGAGACTCTGGAACTGATGTGTGTCCATGGCATCGTGGAATATGACTACGGTGACCACTATGACGACAACGGTCCGATCAAGGATGCCCCGAAGGAAAAGAGATACCGTCTCTCTTACTTCGTTCCCGGCAGCGCCGAACTGTTCAATTCCTCCCATGACCGCATTGCCAAGAATCCGCCGGTTACCTCTTTCTTTGAGAGAATGACCTTCCTGCCGCTGGAAAAGATCACTTCCATGGTTCCTCAGGGCGGTGATGGCATCGGCATGCATGTCATTCCGGTTGAAAAGGAAGTCAACATGAACAATGAGGCCATCAAGCTGGAAAAGATCTCCTACTGGCTCAATAAGTATGACGGCCATATCTCCGCCGGCATCTGTTCCTGCCGCGCTTCCCGGGCCATGCTGGGTGAAGGCTGCACCGATGATGCCGATGACTGGTGCATTCAGCTGGGCGACATGGCCGACTATACCGTCGAGACCGGCAGAGCCCACTACATTACCAAGGAAGAAGCTCTGGAGATCTTCAAGAAGGCTGAACAGAACGGCTACGTTCACCAGATCACCAACATCGACGGCGAGGACCATATCTTTGACATCTGCAACTGCAATGTCAAGATCTGTAACGCTCTGAGAACTTCACTGTTATACAATACCCCGAATCTGTCCCGCAGCGCCTATACGGCCAACGTGGACAAGGAAAAGTGCGTTGCCTGCGGCATGTGCGTGGAAGTATGTCCCGCCGGTGCCGTCAAGCTCGGTCAGAAACTGTGTGCCAAGGACGGCACCCAGATCGAATACCCCAAGGCCGTATTGCCGGATAACATCAGATGGGGCAAGTATGCCTGGGATGAAAACTATCGCGATACCGCCCGGGTCAATACCCACAAGACCGGTACTTCACCATGTAAGGCGGCCTGCCCGGCTCACGTACCGGTACAGGGATATCTGAAGAAAGCCCATGAAGGCAAGTATGATGAGGCTCTGGCTCTGATCAAGAGAGAGAATCCCTTCCCGGCCATCTGCGGACGGGTCTGCAACAAGAGATGCGAAGACGCCTGCACCAGAGGCACCATCGACCGCCCCGTCAGCATTGACGAAGTCAAGAAATTCCTGGCGGAAAGAGATCTGCACGCGGAGACCAGATACGTTCCCGAAAAGATCATCAACAATCTGCGCGGACCTTGGGATCAGAAGATCGCCATCATCGGTGCCGGTCCGGCCGGCTTAAGCTGCGCCTACTATCTGGCTACCATGGGCTACAGCCCGACCGTCTTTGAAAAGAATGAGAAACCCGGCGGCATGATGACCTATGGCATCCCGGCCTACAAGCTGGCCAAGGACGTCATCGACGCTGAGATTGACATCATCAGACAGCTTGGCGTTGAAATCAGATGCGGAGTTGAGGTCGGCAAGGACATCACCATCCAGCAGCTGAAGGAGCAGGGCTATGAAGCCTTCTACATCGCCATCGGCTGCCAGGGCGGAAGACTGCCCGGTGTCCCCAATGACACGGCTGAAGGTACCGACATTGCCGTCAGCTTCCTCAAGGAAGCCCTCAGCAACCCCAACCAGAAACTTGAGGGTGATGTCGTAGTTGTCGGCGGCGGTAACGTAGCCATCGACTGCGCCCGTACCGCTCACCGCTTCAACCCCAATAAGGTTTCCATGTTCTGTCTGGAATCGAGAGAGACCATGCCGGCCAGCGTTCAGGAGATCGCCGAGGCCGAGGAAGAAGAAGTCGCCATCAACTGCGGCTGGGGCCCGAAGGAACTGTTGGTCGATGAAAAGGGCCATGTCAGTGCCATTATCTTCAAGAAGTGTTTGAGCACAATTGATGCAAACGGCAAGTTCAACCCGCAGTATGACGAAAACGAGACCATTACCGTCAAGGCTGACAAGGTCGTCTTCGCGATCGGTCAGGCCATTGAATGGGGCAAACTGCTGGAAGGCACCAAGGTTACCTTCTGGCACGGCAACTACCCGGTAGCTGACAAGTTCACCTACCAGAGCGCTGATGAGGATATCTTCTTCGGCGGTGATGTCTACACCGGTCCGAAGTTCGTCATCGACGCCATCGGTCAGGGTCATGAGGCTGCCGAATCTCTGGCCAGACACGTTTCCAGAAATAACGTCAATCAGACCTTAGGCAGAGACAGACGCTACTTCAAGCAGCTGGACAAGACCAACATCGCCATTGACAGCTACGATGAAGCTGACCGTCAGCAGCCCTTTGTCGATACCTCCAAGGATTACGGCCACAGCTTTGCCGATCCGCGCGGCATCTTCACGGAAGAGCAGGTCCATATCGAGACCGGCCGCTGCTTAGGCTGCGGTGCCACGATCATCGATCCCAATAAGTGCATCGGCTGCGGCTTATGTACCACCAGATGCCAGTTTGATGCCATCCACCTGGTCAGAGACCATCCGAAGGCTTCCACGATGAGATTTGCGGAAGACAAAGTCACCGGTCTGGCGGCTTACGCGCTGCCCAGAGCCTTCCGGATCTTATTGCACAGCGGCTCCGCCGAGGCCAGAATGATGGCTAAGAAGCGCCGTGAATACCTCAAGAGCACCAAGGAGTTCCGCCGCATGCATAAGCATACCGGTAACGCCGTGGACATCAACAGCCTGATGGATGACTAGAAATGCATGAACTGGGAATCGTCTTCCACATCATCAGACAGGTTGATGAAGTTGCACAAGAGAACAAGGTAAATGCGGTAAGGAAGGTTACTCTGGAGATCGGTGAGGTCTCCGGCGTCATTCCCCACTACCTGGAAGAATGCTGGAAATGGGCCTGCCTGAACAAGAGTAAGTACATGAAGGACTGCCAGCTGGAGATCATCAGTCTCAAGGCCACTTCCTTCTGCCAGGACTGTCAGAAACTCTATGACACGGCCACCAACGGTAAGACCTGTCCATTCTGCGGCGGATCAAATACCTATCTGGTAAGCGGCAATGAGGTTTCAATCAGAAACATTGAGGTTGTCTGAACGGACAAACACCATGAAAAC
>JAEEGL012698807.1_pt1 | contig 12674 bp, 8 predicted proteins | sample 9134231 | NCBI WGS metagenome assembly JAEEGL01 (sample SAMN16246548, study PRJNA631951) | gut metagenome | biome: gut microbiome; feature: rumen; material: fiber-attached | host: Bos | place: Iran: Karaj | collected 2018-10
AAGCCGCCAAAGTTTTTTGAGGGCAGCGCGAGATCGTTTACAGACCTCTATTTCAACATTGACACAGAGACATTTGAGTTCTATATGCCTGCCAAGATGAAGAGCGATCCCGCGTGGATAAGCGTGACTGAGCTTATGCAGAAGGGAGCATCCAAATTCATTCAGGAAAAGATGACGTCTGATCCCGAAAATGCCGGCTTCTGGATTTCTCATATGTCAGTGCTCAACAATCTTGACGGGATAAAGCAGCTTCAAATACATGTCGAAACGGTTTCCGGCGCGGATAAAACCATCGATGTTGTTGTAGATATCTTCAACAACGTAAACAGCGGCGGAACAAAGCTCAGCAAAGGCGACCTTGCACTTGCAAAGATCTGTAGCGAATGGGCGGATGCAAGGGACGAATTGAAAGCGATCCTCGCTCGGTTCAATAGGGCGGGATACAGCTTCAGCATGGAATGGCTTTTAAGGTGCTTGACGGTATACTTGACCGGGCAACCGTATTTCACTGTACTTGGGCAGATCCCGGCGGATGAAATCAAGAAGGCGCTTCCAAAGACAGAGAAATTGATCGGAACTTGTCTCGATCATATTGGCACAAGGCTCGGTCTCGATCATGACCGTGTGCTTGGCGGAGTATTCTCGATCGTGACGATGATCGGATACATTAAATATGCCGGTGGGAAGCTTTCCGGCAGCAGCGAGTGGGACAGGCTTCTTTACTGGTATGTTCATGCATTCCTGTGGGGCCGTTATGGCAGTTCGACGGAAAGCAATCTTGCACAGGATCTTAACACTATAAACCGCGGTGATGGAATAGAAGGCCTGATCAAACAGTTAAAACAGTCGCGAGGCGACCTTACGATCCGTCCGGAGGATTTCTGGGGCTGGTCTACCGGCGCAAGGTTCTATCCGCTGCTTTATATGCTTACGAGGACCAACCATTCGCGCGATTGGGGAACAAATCTCGAGCTCAGCAGCAATCTGCTTGGAAAGAACTCATCTCTTGACGTCCATCATATTTTCCCCAAAGCAGTACTATATAAAGCCGGGAAGAGTAAAGCAATTGTGAATGCTCTGGCGAATTATGCATTTCTAACGAAGGATACGAACTTGGAAATATCCAACCAGAAGCCGGAGGAATATTTCCCTGTATACCGTGCTAAATGCCCGGGCGCTATGGACACGCACTGGATCCCGTCCGATCCGGAGCTCTGGAAGATCGAGAATTATGAAGAGTTTCTAAAGCAACGCAGGATACTTCTCGCAAAGGCAGCAAACGCCATTTTGGATTCGCTGTATAAGGGATCTATCGCTGAAACGGCAATTGAATCCTATGCAACAAAGGAATACCACGAAGCCCTTTCCGAGGAAGAAGAGATCGAAGAAGTATCTGCATGGATTGAAGAGAAGGGGCTGAAGACCGGAACGACCAACCATGAGCTGCTTGACAACGATGGAAAGGTTGTAGCTATCATCGACCTTGCTTGGCCGCAGGGTATCCAGAGCGGCTTGAGTGAACCTCTCGCCCTGCTTCTAAACGAGACTGCGGAAACACAGGCAACGGTAAGTAAGTATGGTTATCGTTATTATACCAGCGTGCGCGAGTTTAAGGAGTATATTGAGGCTATTTACCTGAACTGAGAAGGAAATGAATGATCACAAAAGGCCTCTCGCCGCTTTGGCGAGAGGCATATCTTTTGATTATGTGTACAAGGCGTTCAGCTTTATTATTCTTTTTCATCCTCTTGCTCTAATTCTTGATAATACTCCCACAGCCGCTTTTCCCTAATGTATTGAATCAAATCATCTTTAACCTTTATTTTTGTACTATCATGAACGACAAGCAGTCTTATTGTATCCAAGAAAGCACTGGAAAGTTTTTGAATCAATAAATAGTTTCGATGCGCCGTAAGATCTATATCCCCATAGAATGGAAGGGTAATGTTTCCGTGAACAAAATAAGATCTTAGCTTGTACAAAGACTCAATCTCATCTGCACTTATGTAGTCAAGTACAACAGGAATAGAGGTTTTTAGTTGTGCTTTTATAAAGCTTTCGTCAAAAGTATAGATCGATTCCAAGCCTATCAAAGTGTAAAGCAAGGAATCCATATAATCTTTGTTGACAGCATGGCTGAATGCGCTCCATGCCCGTAATGAATGGTTGTACTGATCCCTTTTGTTATAGTACCATTCTTCACTCCACTTCCAAACAACACTCATTTTTATTGGAATAAAGGGAATCTCATCATCAAGGCGAAGCATCTGATAAGGAGAATCAATCTCGGCGTTGCTTGCGATATAATACCGCTCCAACCACTCGTCGTTTTCATTGTAAATAACTCTGAATACGTCACAGCGATATTTGCAGGCCAACGAAACCTTGCATGCAAGGCTTATTCTTTTCAGTAGTTTAGACAGTTCCCTGATATAGAAATTGTCAAAGCTTGTATAAAAACAGATGCAGTGATCTATGTACTCATCCTCTTCAATCTTGGAGATAATCTCCAGTCTTTCCTCTTCGCTTTTGCCTGATAATTGGGCGGGAAGATCTGGATGCCTTTTTAATGAAGCACAATCTATAAACCCATAAGAAGAAAAGTCGCTATTGTGGAATAGCTTATAGCGGATCATTACGCTATGAGAAGAAACGACCGTTTGGTTTTTTCTGATATATCTCGCGGTACGGATATACTTATTGCTGTCAAGGCCATGCCAACGTATAGAAAAGCCTTCAAAGGCACCGCTTATCTTTTTCGCCTCTGCATAAGAATTACATAGGATTTCCTGCTCAACAATGATTTCTCCCACAGATATTGCTCCATCAATGCTTATTCATTGTTATAATACTGCTCCATAGCCACTCATTTGGAACTGTTCTCAATCCTTCCTCAAACTCTTATACAGCGCTCTTGCCATTTCTTCCTGCACGCGGTCATAGAACTCCTGATCGGTGAGGAGCTTATCGTAGGATTCCTTGTTTTCGATAAAGCACTGGGTAACGATCTCCCTGAACTTATCGGGGAACAGCGACTGCACGAACATTTCTGGGCTGTTGTCCTTGGCGTATTTCTTGAACTTCTTCACGTCAGGGGAGCTCATGAACATGCGGTAAATGCCCTCAACGATAACGCGGTCGCTTTCGGTGAACTTGCCTTCAAAGCGTTCGTTGACTTTATCGATTATGCTCTGCAGCGTATCTTTTTTCTTATCGGGCACCCTCGGCGTCGTTCCCGCAGTCGGGACGAGCACGGGAGGCTTTTCGTTCAGCGTGATAGCGCCGGAGAAGGTCTCCGTCAGCTTGGCATATTCGAGCTTGACCTTATCGTCGATATTGATGAGCTCGACAGGTCCGCGCGGCAGTAGCCTTATGAGGTTGGACGTGTACTGGAACTCGTTGAACAGGTCTCGGTCATGTATGCGGACGAGCTGTGTCACGTATGAATACGCCCTGTTGAACTTGCGGATGAAATCACGCACGGTGAACCGATCGTCCTCGCTCAGCGCCTTATAGCGATTGATTACCGGCGCAAGCATACCCGCAAGCTTGCCGATGGATGTGTCGGTCTGCTCCTTCCCGGTATGCGCGGTCATAAATGCGGTGAAAGCCTCGACGTCTTCATAGCCGTAAAGCATGAACCCGGCGATCTTGCTCCGCAGGTCGTAAACCTTGTTGATGTCCGTATCGCCTTCGAGCGTTGTCTCTTCGTAATACGGCAGGAAGGCGTTGCGGATATCGTCCTCAGTGTTTTCAAAGTCAAGCACAAAGGTGCTCGTCTTGCCCGGAGCCGTGCGGTTGAGGCGGGAGAGCGTCTGCACGGCGGAAATATCCTTAAGCTTCTTATCCACATACATCGAATGCAGCAGCGGCTCGTCGAAGCCCGTCTGATACTTGTTTGCCACAACGAGGATATTGTATTTCGGGCTGTGGAACGCCTTGCGGAACTGCTTGTCCGTGGTGATGAATTTGCCGTTCTCGTCGACGTTCATAGTTGCCTCGGTATAGGGCTTTTCGGAGGGCATATCGTCAAGCGTCACCTCGCCGGAGAAGGCGACCATAACGTCCGTTCCGACAGTCTCTGCGGGGTGATCCTTAATGTACTGTTTTATCGCGAAATAGTAGCGCACGGCGTTTGCGCGGCTGTCGGCAACGACCATCGCCTTGCCCTTGCCGCCTATCTGATAGCGGCCGTTTTCAAGGAAGTTGGTCATTATCATTTCGGTTTTCTGGGTGATGGTATAGCCGTGCTGCTTATAATATTTGAAGAGCGCGCGCGAAGCCGGCCCCTCGATAAGCTCGGGATTGTCGTCGGAGACCTTGATGAGCTTGAAGGCTTCCTTAATGGTAGTATAGTTGGCAAGCACGTCGAGTATAAAGCCTTCTTCAATGGCCTGGCGCATGGAGTAGATATGGAACGGGCGGTGCACGGGCGTTCCGTCGGGAGCGTATTCCGTCGTGCCGAAGGCCTCAAGCGATTCGCCCTTGGGGGTGGCGGTAAAGGCAAAGAAGGACTGATTCTCCTGGCGGCCCTGTCCCAGAATGGCACTGATGTATTCGCTTTCGATGTCAACGTCCTCCTCGTCTATGCCCTCTTCCTCTGCATAGTTCTTTACGGCGACGCCCAGATCGATCAGCGCGCGGCGAAGCGTCCTTGCGCTTTCACCTGACTGCCCCTGATGCGCCTCGTCGATTATGATGGCGAACCTCCTGCCCTTGATGGCCTGAATATCCTTATAGGCAAACAGGAATTTCTGTATGGTGCAGATTATGATGCGCTTGTTGTCGTTGATCGCCTCGGCAAGTCCGCGGGAGCGCTTCGATGCGTCTATGGCTTCAACAAGTCCGGGGATGTGCTCAAAGCTGTTGATGGTGTCCTGCAGCTGATTGTCGAGCACTATGCGGTTCGTGACGACTATCACCGAGTCGAAAATGTGGTCGTTCTGCTCATTGTGGAGCGAGGCCAGACGGTAGGCGATCCACGCGATGGAATTCGATTTGCCGGAGCCCGCCGAATGCTCGATAAGGTAGTTCTTGCCGGAGCCGTTCCTTCTGACGTCGGCGACTATCTTTTTTACAACGTCGTACTGATGGTAGCGCGGGAATATCAGCTTTTCACGGGTGACGGTCTTTGCCGTGCCGTTCTTTTGAACGACCTCCTCCTTTTCCTTAACGTAGGAGATGAAGCGGTGCGCGAGGTCGAGCAGCGAATCCCGGGAAAGCACCTCTTCCCAAAGATATGCGGTGTCATAGCCGTTGGGGTTGGTGGGGTTGCCCTTGCCGCCGGTAACGCCGGGGCCGTTGGAGCCGCGGTTGAAGGGCATGAAGTAGGTGGAATCATCCTTAAGCTGCGTGGTCATCCAAACCTCGTTAAGATCCACGGCGAAATAGACGAGGAACCGGTGATTCATGCGGAAGGCGAATTCCTTGGAGCTGCGGTCCTTGCGGTACTGCTTGATTGCGCAGAGGTAATCCTGCCCCTTGAACTGGTTTTTGAGCTCGAGCGCGACAATGGGTATGCCGTTTATCGAAAGCACCATGTCGATGGTGTTCCCCTTGTCGGAGGCGTACTGGAACTGGCGGGCGCAGCCTAAAATATTCGCCGCGTACTGCGCGTTCAGCGTTTCGTTCATGGTGGATTCGGGCTTGAAATAACAGACCCTCAGCTTAACGCCCATATCCACTATCCCGTTTCGCAGCACGTGTATGAGCCCCTCGTTGTTGATGGTCTGCTCAAGGCGGTTATATAGCTTTTGCGGAGCGGCTTCGCCGTAGAACTTGACGTATTTCGCCCACTCCTTGGGCTGTGTCTTCGCAATGAACTCACAGAGCACGTCCAAATAGATGCACCTTTCGATATCGTGATGCCTGTTGTGGATCCAAACCGAGGTCCCCGCGGGCGGATCGATCGCCTCGCCGACGAACTGCTCGTAGCCGCCCTTCGTTATGAGATAATGCTCTATGTCGCGCTCAAAGCGCTTTTCGCTGGTGTCCATAGTAGTACCTTCCCTTCACTGTGATGGGTTAATTATAACGGGTGTCACTTGCCGTGTGGTCGCCCATCAGACGACATTAAGAAAACGAGAGAATTCCTTTGCTAAGCTTTTTGAGAAGCCTTATCAGCTCTTTGGTATCTGCCTCCCGCATTACAAGCCGTTGACCAACCACATATTCGGTGTCTCCGGTCTTATCTAAATACTGCTGATCGACCATCCCGTTGTTGTGCTCAAATAGATGCCTTTTTTGAAACAACACGTTCATATCATCCAATTCATCTTGGGACAGCCATTCATCATATCCTTTTCCAGTAGCAGTCCTAAAAAGGTCACTGCCTTTTCTTACAATCTGAAAATCGTTGACTCTAGCTGCCTTCCCCGTAATCTCGGAATATCTGCATTCAGCAAATTTCTGAAAAGCAGACACACAGTCCCCGAGCGTGCCTTCCAACATTCCGCGGCACATGGTATTTGCTTTGTCGTCCCCATACGATTCTGAAAACAGCTTTTCCATCTGAGGAAGCGAAGAAATCATTTTTGAAATAGAGTCGAGTGATTCATCAAAAGCATGACTTGCAGAATTGTATCCGCAACAAGGGCAGAAGTACGCTGAGCCAATCACGCTGTATTGCGTACCGCAATGCTCACAAGTAATCTCTTGCGCCCATTCTTCGCTCTGCCCGATAGGGTTATTGATAAAGTTGATTCGTTTCCCAGGCTTATAGGTAATTTTGAAGAACTTATTATTCCGAGTGGATTGAGCCGCTTTTTTCCATGTTTTATCCAGTTCTTGCTGGATATAAGAGAGTGCATAGCTGCTTGCTATTTTTTCAATCTGATCCAACTGTTCTTGCGTCCACCACCTATCCGAGGTATCAATATGACCACACATGGGGCAATGAACTTCATCATCAGAAACCTTGTTTTCCCAATCTTTTAGCTTTATTTTAAATCTATATAGGCAATTCTCGTTGGGGCATTCACGGTCGAAGTATCCATTTTCGTCAGATTGAAGGGTAATTGATATTTCGTTCATTATTCAGCCTCCTTTTTCCCGGTAATACATTCATAAATCAAAGACTTTTTGTAGTCAATCAAACTCTTGATCTTTTCCATCTTCTTTTCAACAAGCGAATCTATTTGTCTGCATTTCGGCAATAGGAATTTAAGCAATTCTTCTTGCTGCTCTTTTGCACCAAGCGGAATAGTCACATTTCTCAGGCTCTCGGAATAAACCACATCAATAGTAGTCGCGTTGCTTGCCAACCTGAGTTGGCCTATCACGACATCAGAAAAATTAAAAATAAGTTCAAGTAGTTTATAATTGACCAACTGATCATTGATCCTGAATCGAATAATACAAGGATGAATTACTCCTGCTTTACATTCATCAGGAACCCGTGCAATCTTTCCAATACTGCCTCTCGTTGTACAAAGCACATCGCCTGCTTTTACTCTAAACGAAGTGAGTTCGTCATATTTACCTTTGTTTATAAATGCGTTGCAGGTATTGAACGCATTATCTAAGACGATGCGCTGATTGTATACCCAATAATCGCCGGATTCAAGGATATCAGAGCCTTTCAGCGAAGAACCAAATGGCCCTACTCGAATGGCATCCGGCTCCTTTGCCAAAATATCTTTAATCCGATACGGGACAAATGATTCACAAATCATGCCGATCCACTCAACCCCGCTGTCCTTCATCGAGGCATTTGGATCAAGCCCCTTTGTCACGACCTCAGTGATAAGGGACTGCTTATACTGCTTCAGCTTTTCGATCTGCGCCTGCTGATTGGCGATCAGGGCGTCAATTTGTGCAACTTCGTTTTCGAGCGATTCGGCAATCGCTTCCTGCTCTGAAAGTGGGGGAACCGCAACGGAGATGTTTTTCATCTCCTGCCAACGTGTAGTCCAAAGGTCGTCAACTATCCCATGTCCCCAGCGGTAAAACTCGTCGGCAAATTGAGAAGTATGGAATACCCAATTATAGTATCTTGGGTTCATTTCTTCTCTGGGAGTTAGAATCGTGTTTATCAATGATACCGATCCATCATAATCGGAAATACCGCAGGAGCCCCTGCGATCAGAGCGGCTGTTTATAGCAAAGTCACCTTTTTTTACAAGCTTTCGGTCGTCGTGTGCATCGGTTTTTGCAGCCGTTTCAAGCTGGGGAACCACACCCTTCATTGTAACGGACAATGGCGGATAATCCCTGTCGCTGACTTTTTCGTTCCGAAGGGAATATAGCGAACCGATTGTTGATATGGTCCAATCTGCGGGAATGGCGCCAAGCCATGCTTGTTTACTGTCCTTCATCTCACGCATTTGCTGCACCGCCCTTCTTTCGCTTTATAAGCTTGCAAGTCACAAGCGATACGATTATAACGGCGGCAATGCAAAGGGATGCGATCCAATGCTGCATAGCCAGCTTTCCTGCCAATAGAAGCCCATAGGCATAAGCCCAGTTGATCACAAACACAACGCATCTGAACAGCCAAAACAAAGCTGAACCGGCTTTCCGCGAACGGATGAACATATTGTCATAAAGCCGGCCCACCGCTCTGAATGCAATAAAGAAAGCTACCGCGTTTGCAGCAAGCATAATCGCGGTCTCCTTTGTCTTATCGACCGGCAAGCCGAGCCCGAAATTCAGCAGCTCGAATATGGTGTTGAATACTTCTGTCAATTCAATTCTCCTTATGGAACAGTTCGTGCATCAGTTTGGTTTCCTCTTCCTCCAGCTTCATAATTTCCGCAAGTATCTCCCCGGAGGGAACGGGCGGAACGAATTTATAGAACAGCCTTGTGAACGGTATTTCATAGCCGATCTTTTCCTTGCTCCTGTCAAGGAATGCGGCCGGGTTATACGGGAGCACGTTTTTTTCAAAATAAGCCTCTATATCGTCGCTGAGGGGGATCAGCTCGTTATCCGAGGCGCCCTTGACCGCCTGCAGCTTGCCTTTTTTCAGTATCGGTTTGCCGTTGTCATCGCAAAGCGCCGTCTCGACCGTCACCTTCGTATAGCCGAAGAATTCATTATCCAGCACCTTGGTCTCGATGGAAAGGCCGTTTTCCTCATACGCCGCGTCGGTAAACGCCTCGTATGCCTTCAATATGAGCGAAATGCAGTTATCGTCCAGATCGACGCGCTTATTGCCGATATTCTTCCTGCGCTTTACAAAGCACTTGGAGGCGTCGATAAGCTGCAGCTTGCCCCTGCGCTCCGGGGCCTTGCCCTTTGAAATGACCCAGATATAGGTCGAGATGCCGGTATTGTAAAACAGGTCGGTCGGGAGCTGGATTATCGCCTCAACAAGGTCGCCTTCTATAACGTAACGACGGATCTCCGAAGCGCCGCTGCCCGCGTCGCCTGTGAAGAGCGAGGAGCCGTTCTGTATTATCGCCATGCGGCCGGAGCCCTTTTTGAGCTTTTTTACGCCGTTCAGCATGAAGAGCATCTGCCCGTCGGATATGGCAGGGAGCCCGGGACCGAATCTGCCCGCATAACCGAGCTTCGCCTCGGCTTCGACCTCGGCGCGCTCGCGCTTCCAGTCGATGCCGAAGGGCGGATTGGAGATTATGTAATCGAATTCATAGCCGGAGAACTTGTCCTCCGAAAGTGTGTCGCCGTACATCATGCCGGAGGCGTTGCCGCCCTTTATGAGCATATCGGCCTTCGCTATGGCGTAGGTCTCGGGGTTGAACTCTTGCCCAAAGCAGGTGAGGTCGGCCTCCTCGCTTATGCCGTTGAGCCGCTCCGTCAGGCAGCCGAGCATCTGTGAAGTGCCCATCGCCATGTCGTAAGCGGTCTTCGTGCAGCCGTTTGCCCTGATCTCCTCCCTTTCCGGAACGACGAGCAGCTCTGTCATAAGATAAATGATATCACGGCTCGTGAAATGGGCTCCGGCCTGTTCGTCATAACTCTCGGAGAACTTTCTTATAAGCTCCTCAAAGATATAGCCCATATCGGCGGAGGTGATCCTTTCGGGGGACATATTGCCCTTGGGCGAGCAGAATTCCTGCAGCACGACGAACAGCACGTGACCGTCCGCCATGGTTTTGACCTGATCGTAGAACTTGAAATTGGCGATTATGTCCTTTATATTGGAGGAGAACCCGCGAAGATAATCCTCAAAATTGTCCTGAATATTATCGGGATCGGCAACGAGCTTCTTGAAATCGAATTTGCTGGTGTTATAGAAGGCGTATTTGGAAGCGTTGCAGAGTATGCCATCGCGTGCTTTGCCCTCGATATGCTGCTTGTCCAACAGCTCGCTCATGGAAAGGACGGCCTCCTTCGTCGGGGCAAGGGCGTCGTCAAAGCGCTTAAGTACAGTCATGGGGAGTATGACCTTGCCGTACTCGTGCGGCTTGAAAAGGCCGACGAGGTGCGTGGCGATCTCCCAAATAAGGTTCGCCTTCTCCTGTATGTTCGTATTGGTTTGTTTCTGCAGCTCGCTGAATTGCATAGCGCGTCCTCCGATCCGATTGTATCAACCTATATTATACAACAAACGACTGATATTTTAAAGCCCCGACAGCATATTGCTGCGGGGCGGGAAAGCGCGGCTCAATCGACGGTGTCGATCTCATCCTCGGAAAGCTCGTCGTCGTCCATAAGCGCCTCGGCGCAGTACTCGCAGAGGCAGCGACCGTCCACGAGGTTATAGCACTCAACAGTGCCGTATTTCCAGTATTCGCCGCATTCGTCACAGCAGAAATAATCGCTGTTTGCAAGGCATTCCTCGCAAAGGAAGGTGTATTCGTCAATTGTCGCAACCCAGTCGACCTCTTTGCCGCATTCGGTGCAGGTGAATTTCATAGTCGCCTCCGATAATTGCTTGGATAGTGCATGAATATGCTAATACAATTATACAGGATTTGCGGGAAAAAGGCGAGACAAAAAATGGTACTGGGTAATTGGATGCATAATATATTGCAGGTAAACTGCTTATTCATCTGGAGGGACGCCATTGGAAATTGAGCCTATCCCTCCAAGCAGAACTTATGAGAACTCATCATGCTATACCATATACCGACTGGCGTTTCGATAACGCTGCAGTTTGCTTCTGATTATTGTAATCACTTCTTTCGGGCATACTATAGTTAACCAATGAAAACACGGAGCAGCCTAAAAGGAATGGCCATCTCGTAGACAGAGAGGGCCGAAAGAATTGCAAACAGCCGCGCCGCAACACAGGGATCGAGAGAACCGAAAAGCGGGAAACGTCCGCTCCGATGCTGCGGCACAGGATCTCATCACGCAGGAAGAACCATTATTAAGCCCAGAACAATTATCCATTGAAACGAAAACGGCAGGTAAGTTCAGGAAGAGCTGCCGCCGTATGTATTTTGCGCCGAGGATAAAGCGGATAGCGCTTTACCCGGCAGTTTTGGGCACAAAAACGGACGGGTAAAGGGCTATCTCGAAAAAAGAGAAGCAGAACAGAACCGTTCACCTCAATAAGGAGCTGTCCTTACGCGTGAGAAAACAGCAAAACGGCTGCCATCGGGCCGGAGGGTGACGTCCCCAAAACCGGTGGGTAGAGTGTTTAAGCATCAATCTCAAATGAAAGGAGGCTCATATATGAGTCATAAAAACAAGAGAAGCCTGTTCCAACAGGTGGTGGAGGCCCTGGAGGCAAAAGCGTATTACGGGCACAGCAAACATAAGGACAAACAGTCCGGCGAAACAGAGCAGCACATCTATTCTTTTAACACAATGGCAACGTATAAAAAAGCCGCTGTGCGGTTTACCGAATGGGCAAAGTCCGCTCCCGAGGTAGCAGACGCCCTGGGACACAAGCCGCGCACACTGGCGGAGATCCGGCCGTTTGCCGAAATGTGGCTGTTGAAGCGTCAGGACGAAGGGAAATCAGCCTATACGCTCAAAATGGAGAGGAGCGCCCTCAAAAAGCTGTACGGAGAAGAGATCAACGTTGAGCTGAATCCGGCAAAACGTTCCGACGTCCGCCGCAGCAGGGGCACGGCAGCCCGTGACGCCGGCTTCTCGGAGAAGAAGAACGCAGAGCTGATCAACTTCTGCCGCTGCTGCGGCCCGCGCCGTGCAGAGCTTGCGGCGCTTAACGCGAGCGCTTTGGAGTGGATCGACGGCAAGCCGTACGTTCACTTTTTAAAAGGCACAAAAGGGGGCAGGGAGCGTCTTTCTCCGATCGTCGGCACGGAAGACGAGGTCAAGCGCGCCATGACCTACCTTGAAAGCTTGGATGGGACTCAAAGGATTAACAGCCATGCGGATATCCATTCATACCGCGCTGAGTATGCAACACGCATTTACTTGGACGCCGCGCAGCCCATTGAAGCGCTTCGTGGCAAGAAGGTCGACGTGACAGCCCTTACCGGCAAGACCGGCCCCGCAGAATGGAGAAACGCGATTTACTGCTTCCGTGGAGATCGAAAGGGAGACAAGCTCGATCGTGCCGCAATGCTCAAGGCGTCGCATGCGCTGGGTCATAACCGTGTCAGCATTGTTGCGGAAAGCTATATTCGATTCTGACGCACGGTATCGATGCCGGTAATTCTTATTGCATTTTTAAGTTGCACTTTATCTGGCACATTTATGTTATCATAACAAAGGAGGATCCTTTTATGAATCAAGATTTCAGGTTTTCCGTTAATACGGAAGGGGAAAAGGCTCGGTTTCAGCTGAGCGGC
>JAEEGL014606655.1_pt1 | contig 12674 bp, 8 predicted proteins | sample 9134231 | NCBI WGS metagenome assembly JAEEGL01 (sample SAMN16246548, study PRJNA631951) | gut metagenome | biome: gut microbiome; feature: rumen; material: fiber-attached | host: Bos | place: Iran: Karaj | collected 2018-10
ACTCCCTCGCATACGGTGACGGACTCCAGGCCGTAGCACCTGTAGAACGCATGCAGCTCCGTGTTGGCGCCGAGGGTCAGGGAGGTGATCTTGGTGCAGTCCACGAACGCCGCCCTGGCGACCGCGGACACGGCGTATTCGGTGCCGCCGTATGCCACGGAATCAGGGATGGTGAGGGGCCCCTCTGGCGCTCTCTCATATCCGACGACCTTCACGGTCTTGGCATCGGAATCGGTGACGGAGTATACCAGGTTGTCCACGGTAAACCTCTGATCGAATACGGCCGCATAAGACGCGGACTCCGCAACAGTGTCGGGAAGCGCGGGCTCCCAGCGGAGGAACACGTAGTCATATCCATCATCGACGTCTTTCGTCGGATCGGCGATTGATAGGGAAGAACCGCCCAAGAACTCCTTGGTCCAGACTGACCCAGAAACATTTGTCCATTCGTCATCCGAGGTTATAGAGGTCGATTTCCCGCCGTCCAAATCAAATGTCACGGTGAACAGGTCTGCCCAGACGCCGGTCAATATCAAATCCCCGGTCAAATCATACTTATCCCCGGGACTCAAATCCACTGAAATACCATCTGCAGACGTGGACCACCCTAGGAATTGCTTCTCTCCGCAGGAGACTCCGTCGGCAATATCGCCAATGGCCACTTCCCCTTCCGGAAGAACGGCGTCATAATGTCCGACCTTGATATTCATCGTCGTTGTCTTTACGGTTGCTGACGACAGATAAGTCATTGTGATGACAAAATCTTCGCCCTGCACAGTTCCGGAATAAGAGTAATCATCCTCTATTAACCAGCTGGGAACCCCATTGGAACTCCTTGGAGGCAAATTGATGCTGAATGAGAACAGATAGCCCTCATACACAGTCACATCTACGGTTTGCCCGATTCCGATATTCACCTCCCCGAGGTCTACATCCTTCCCCGCACCGCTGCCTGCGTAATATGCGATGATGTGCAGGGGCGTATAGGTAACGCTTACATTCACATTGCTCTCCGGCATGATGAACCGGTAAGTCGTATCGGATATCTTTGAAACCAGTACGCCGTTGCCGCTGGCGTCGGTCACCGTGACATCTTTGAGCTGATATCCAGCCGCAGCTGCCACCGTGACATCTATGGCGGAATTCATAGCCGCCGAACTGGGAACGGAAACGGAACCCATAGTCTCGTCGTTTGCCAATTCGATATCGTATTTGGTAGCGGCTTTAACGAAGGTTAGATACTCGCCAGATATCTCGGGATCTCCCATCAGATTGTCGAAGGTGTATTCGGACTCGCCGTAGCTCCATATGCTTCCGGTCTCCGCGACATCGGACTTTGCCAGCTGCCAATAGTGCTTCAAATCCAATGCATTAGGGCTGCCATTTACCAGGTTTCCTTCTTCGACATTTTTCCAGACGCCGTCTTCGAGATAGTACGTATCCCAACCATCGGTGAAACCGTCCGATTCGGATAGCATGGCGCCCAAAACGAAATCATCATCGCTCACTGTAATCAATCCAGTGGCATTCATTGCGTCCGAGACAGATGCCCCAGTGGACTGGACCCACTTCCCATGGGTGCCGTCATTGAGGAAAATGCGGTATTCGTTCATTTCCGAGGTCCCCAGACACATGATGAATCCGGGGTCGTTGTAGAATACCATGGATCCGTCCGGCAGGAACCTGACGCACTGGCTCGTATAATTGAACAGCTGCGGGATTTTATAGCTTACGGCCTGCGACGACGTCTTGCCGACGTAGTCTTCCACCACGATGAGACCTTGTTTCATCTCATAGGGCAAGATGTAAACATACGTCTTCTCCGTCCCCTCGTCGTCACTAACGGTGTTCAGGACGATGGAGCCGTGGGTGTATGCGGTCCTGACAGAGTATATGGGTACGCCCTGTTCGAATTTGGACATATCGAACACATACAGCCATCCTCCTGTCGTACCATCGCCTACGTTGACATAGCCTCTTCCATTGACTACGACGAAATGGGAGACCGCTCCCGAGTAACCTAAGTTTACCGCGAAATCGCGGATCATATTCCCTGAGCCGTCGACAGATATCCGCACCACATTGGAATTCGTAGTGTCCTGGCTGTTCTCCACTTCTTCATCATCACCCATCCAAATACCTGACGTGTAGGACGTCAGATATATGAACTGGCCGTCAGTGGAAAGCCAGCCGTCGTCGATGTATCTGTAGTCGAGCTCAAGGTCCTTGGTTTTCTTATCCGCGGTAGTCAGGTCGACGGAGTTCAGATATATCTTAAACGGAACGGCCGTTTCCTGTCCAGCTTGGTTTGTGACTGTCTCAGTTGTTCCGGTCAGATAATACAGATAGTTTCCGAGGACCAAAGGAGCCGAGGTGGTCCCATACCCGTTGCGGTACCATCCCGTCACGTTGACTCTGAATGAACCGTCGTACTGCACGGAATAGACTCCGGCAGCCTCCACGATGTAGAACCGCTCAAGAAAGACATCCGACCCGTCGGCAAACAATCCGTACGTGCTGCCTTTCTCGTAGAAGGAGGCGATGATGTTCTTGTCGAACTTGCAAACGATGTTTAAGTCCAGATCCAAGACATTGCCCATATTGTAGTCGATGATGTACCCGCCAGCATATCCGATGTAACGGTAATACACTGGCTTGTCCGAGGTCGCAGTATATCCGACGACCTCCCCCGTAGATCCTTCGATCTTGTAGAGCGTATCTCCCGTGTACGCATAGATATAATCATCGACCACCAGAGGCGTGCTGGTCACAGTCCAAACGCCCATGCCGTTCTGGGAAGTATTGGGGCTGATATACGTCCAAAGCGCCTGGATATCATCCGAAGTCGTCGGGGCATCCAGATCGAATATGTTGGAAGTCACATTGGATTGAGAGAAATACCTCAGCCCGACTGTTATTCTCACATCGCAATCCATATCCGAGGCGGAGACGGTAATCGTTCTTCCATTGTCATTGATAGAGATACCATCCGACGTTTTAATCCAATTCAAGAATTCATAGCAATCCGGTACCTCATATGATAACGTCACGGATCCTTCGGCCAATACAGAACCGGAAATGAATTCTGACTGTTGCCCCTCGACGTCCAGGATCGCAGTTATTACCCCGTGTCTGGCCTCGAAATACAGTCTGTTTCCTTCGATTTCCGGGGTTTGAATCGTCCACCCTTCCGGCACATAATTGTTACCCAAAGTTATGGTTTCTTTATCCCCAAGGAACACGATGGTCCCTGTTTCCGCACAGTCCGCAAAGGCGTTAGCCCCGATTGACGTCACAGTAGATGGGATAGTCACTTGCGATATGCCAATGCATCCTCTGAAAGACCCTGAACCAATAGTCAAAAGGCCTTCGCTAAACGATACGGATTGGATTCCAGCCAACCCTTCGAAGGCATTATCTGATATGGCCTTGACTGTATTCGGAATTGCCGGTTCGCTTCCGACAAGACTTGATAATGCAAAAATCGCAGTGGACTTTTGTTTATCGAAAATGATGCCTGAAGCATATGAATACGTCTCGTTTTCTTCATCTATAGAAAACATCCCCAAGTTGCAATCCTTGAAAGCAGAGTCCAGATTGGCCGCTACAGACGAACTTATGACTACATCCGAGATGCTTGTGCCCATAAAAGCTTCCTTTCCGATGGAACTGATGCTGTCCCACCCTTCGATGCTTTTGATGTTGGTGTGGTAGAACGTCCTCTCTCCGATCGAACAATCGCTCCCTCTGATTACCAAACGGCAATTCTCCGCAGTCACTGACGTAAACGTAGATGTTCTATCGCCGTCAGTACGCGTAATAGTACTGAAAAGATAGTCTCCGAGCACCACCCCATCGGCATCCACTATTATAGATTCCAAGTTGGGGCAGCCTCCGAACAGATCGACATTCTTGTTCGTAGCGTTACCGTATATCGCAACCTTGGCATAGTTATTATAACTGATGGCCGAAGCTCCTCTTTTATTGATGTATGTCATGATCAGCGCGGTATCGCCAGTTATAGTTACAGACTTAAGATTGGTGCATCCTTGGACAAAGCTTGTCCCTGACACATTCGTCCCGATCTTTCCTTGGATTTCCAGATGCTCCAATGAAGAGCAGCCCATATAGGTCCTGCTTTGTATGGATTCCAGCGAAGACAATATCGTCAGTCCTCTCAATCCCGCGCAACCTTGGAAGATTCCGCAATAATCTTGTTCGGCAGACTCTCCGGTATTGACTTCGTACCCGTGAGTGGCATCCTCCCCATATAAGGCACCCAACTTTGTGCAAGTACTCGATATCACGACATACTGCAAATTTGATCCCAACGGAGACGCTGAAGCCTGTGTTTCAATATTAGAGGGAATTGCCTTATAAACCTTCGAGAATACCAATGATGTGATGCCTTCATCCACAATCAGACAATAAGGTTCCTGAGGGATGACAGAATCGTCTAAATTCTTCAGATCGTACTTTCCGGCTTCCGTGATTCTAAGGATGCTTGGTATTCTTTTTACTGCATTGAGATCCAAAGTAAACGAACTTCCATCGGAAGCAGTGAACACTATGGATGCTGCCACCGAGGTTTTATCCCCGACACGATATGCCAGAATCGTATCGTCACCGGAAGGGACCCATGGAGTATCATAATGTAAATCCCCTATGGAAATGAACGATGCATCGGTTCCATCCAAATCCAATACGAGATAATAACCTTCCTCATTGCCTTGATCCCACGAATCCTGATCCCATCCTCCTTCATCATAGTAAATCAATGATCCGTTGACATAAACGGTCTGATTATCCCCTTCGATGAATTCCAGCGGGCTCTCAAGACGCCAAACTGGCACCCCTTTTACGGTTTCTGTCTTTACATCCACTGGAGATATGTAAACCTTATTAAGGCCCAAATCCTGCTCGACGGCATCTTCCGAAACAGATACGGCATCCGTACCGCTTCCATTGCCGACATTTTCAACCACTAAACCGCTCAAAAGAGCAGTAACTGTCAAAATCAATAACGATAATCTTCCCAGTCCCATTCTTCCACCCGCCTGAGTACTTGTAGATTCCAACTTCAGTCAAACGAAGAAACGTACTCCCCACATTACAGCTGCTGCGACAACCGATTAATGGCCCTCCCCCGAAGAAGGGGGAGGGGGTTTAGAACATTAAAAGGCTCAAGAATACATGTAAACTAACGCTAGCGTTCCATCAACTAACGGAGCGTTGGTTAACGCGCTATAAGCCCCTATATTGTATCCAGCCCATTCCTCATATGGGATGGTCTCGTCATAAGTCGTGTATGTAGCCCAGTAGTAGTAATGGTAAGATATTTCCTCTCCGCTTCCTACCACTACAGTCTCGGTTCCTACCCCGAATATCTCATCGATCCAACCGTACGCCTGATAGCCTGGGACAGGGTTGGAAGAGCTGTAGAATTCTGCATCCGCTCCTAGAGCATCGATCAGAGCAAGTTCCGCGTCGGAACCGTATCCGACCACATACACTCCCGCAGACAGCATTGTGTCGTTTAATGTTACATTGGATGTGTACTGGTATGTCGTGGGATTATATGTCACTACAGTTGTCGTGAATGTCATTGACGTGTTAGTGGCATTCTTGAGATAGAACAAGTGTTCGTAAACAGAACCGGGTCCTTTGACTATAGAAGTCAACCCTCTGACTCCCAGCGTATAGTCCTGAAGGTCAGATATCGCATCATTGACTTCGAGTTCATTCTCGACATCTCCAAACCAAAATGCAATGTTCGCGGTTCCATAGAGAGGAAGCAGATCGGCATAATCTGCAAAGGGCTTGTAATACCCAGATGCATTGCTTCCGACTTCCCAGTACCATTGGCCGCTTCCGTCCTTGATATAGACCAACACATTCCATGTTCCATATTCATCGTTCTCAACGTTCTGCAGCTTGGTCACTGTACCATATGCCGAATTGATATCGGTATATGTGTTGCCGCCATATTCGTATGTGTAAGTATAATTGTCACTGACGATGGCTGTAGAAGCGCTATAGAAAGTGCTTGCTTTCAAAGCTTCACAGCCGTTTGCTGCCAAAACCGTCTGACCGGCCCATGTTCCCGCAGAGTTAACATAGACATTCATATATCCTGCTTCACCGGCTGCCGCGTCATTTTCGTTATCCATTTGGACAACTGTCACACCGGCCAAGGTCAGCATTATGGTAGCTATGATAACTGCCAATGCCTTTGTCGTATTCATTTTCTTTCTTCTCCTTGAGATATTAGCCCAGCTTTTCCTATACTAAACTCATCTTTTGATGCATCCAGGATCGACTATGGGGGCTGCAAGCTCCTTCTTAGAGCGCGGACGTATCTCTGCTTTGGGAGATTACCAAGCACCTATCCGCCGTCAGAGGCTAAGTTGGATTAGTTCTCGGCGGAAGCCGTTCCCAGCCTTCACTTCTTCCCAAAGTTGGAATATACATCCGTTATCTTTGAACGAAGCCCGTAAAATGCATACGCTGTCACAACATATAATAATAAATCACAGATTTTTCCCCTGTATTCAACCAATCCAAATATTATTTAAAATTATGTAACATATTTTTCCCTATATGACGCCCAACCGATTCTCTTTGCACCGCCGGAAAACGGAAGAAGTTGGATATTAGTTTATATACTGACGGCCCTGAATAATCCTATATAATGGTTATTATTCACTAAAACATTGTATTTAATGTATGCACTTTCCAAGATTTCGGAAATAGGCGGATCTGCCGCCCACGATCATAGAATAGGCGCCGGATGCAGCCTACCCAAACCTCAAATGACCATACACCTAAGCAATATGATAGCGCATAAACTACAGGCCACCACTTACAATGTTCGATAATTAATCGGCGATTCACTCCCCAGGTCCGCATGATCCTGTCCGCTCAGGCTATGACGACCCCGTTGCCGGTGACACCCATCTTCTTGGCACGCAGGACCTTGAATCTGTTAAACATCTGCGCCCTCGATGCCTCTCTTTGTTCTGACGGCGACGGTCTCCGGGAAGACCTCCTTGAAATCGGACATCTCCCCCTCTGACTTCCAGCGCTTGGAATAGCCCGTCTTCTTGGCGCATTGGTGGTAGATCATGCTGCACCACATCCTGGCCGCTCTGCCCCCGCGGGGCAGCCGTTGTTCTTTGGAACGGTATTCCTCTTGAAGCTGGACACGAACTCCAGACCCTTCTCCATGGTCAGGAATTTCCACGCCTCGTCCGAGGCTCCGTACGCCCCGTCGCCGAAGAAACGGGACATCTTTATGCCTCTGTCCAGCATCGTGTTCACCATCGGCTTCAGCATGGCGACATCGCCCACTGAGCGGTCGGTGATGGCCATCGCCAGGAGCTCGGTGGAGTCCAGATCCGAGGCCATGTGTCCGTGCAGCCAACCGCGGGTCTTCGGCCCGGCACCCCATTTGACGGAGCGCCACCGGTTGTGATTGCTGAGGGACAGACAGGTGCCGTCCTGGCCGACGTCGCGCTTGCGCGATGTGTCGTTGTCCGGGACCACTATCGCGTAGACTCCTTTGCCGTACTTCCTCTCGTTCTCCTACGAATCCCCGTACCTGGACACGGCCGACTCGCCGACCCTCTCGGCCAGCCTGGCGTAAGAGGGACCGCTCAGTCCGAACCATCCCAGGATTCCGTTCACGAATCCGGCGACGAATCTGAAGGTCGAGTCGCCCATAGACCTGAAGTCCTGCATGAGCTCTATCAGGGACCCAGTGAACAGATACCGGATTTCCACTGCGGAACAAGAGCAGTCAATCCTGGAGTCTCGCTCGTGAATTGCCGAACACTGTACTTGCACATAGAAAGCCTGTAAATTAGTCAGATGACCGCCAAGGATCATAATCCGATGGCAGAATCCGGAGACCGTCAATTGCCAGCTCTTGGTCCGACACCGCATCGGAGAGCTCTTTTCCCTTCGTCATAAGTTTCTCCCCGCATAGACTCAGCATAGTGCGTACATCATTTGCCGTCATCCTTCTTTTGTAATCGACTGCCGCCTGCCTGATGCTCTGCTCTTTTCCCATAAGTTCGTCAAGACTCATTATGTTGTCAGCGTACAACGATTCGATATCGGACAGGAGAATCATTCTGATTCCGATGGACGCATGGTCGAATGTCCTGGTCGTGCTTCCTACCGTTTTGAATCTCTCGTAAAGAGGCTTCGGAATGGATACGCTCACTATCTTTTTCGGTCCGATGAACCGAGAGCGCTTTTCCATGGCTTTGGTTCTTAGCTGCTTCATGTAGTCGGTCAGGAGCATGTCGGCACCGGCGAGAACCATGTCCGAATCCCTCAGCGGAGTGAACGCCAATCCGCACAGTTTGACGAACGTTCTCATTTTGGACCTCACGTAATCGTCCAGGCCCATGTAGCACCCTGAGTTTTCCATCGCCTCCAACACCTCGGCATGAAAATCTGCGGGAGCCGTGATCCTTACTTTGGAAATCGGTGCCATGGTGCACTCTAATCATTTTGGTATTTAAACAATCTCTAGTTTTTTCGGTATTGCGTCTCAGCGAAGCGTCTGAGGAACGGCCAATAACAAGCTCATCATGTTCTGTCCGGGAACAGTGCGGCTGACCATCTTGCCGGATACGTTCCTTGGTGGTATGATGTAGAGAAGAAAAAATGACAAGTGCGCATCATTGACTTACAGGAATCTGGGAGCGACTGGCGGATCTGACGAAAACAAAAGCGGAAAGAGCGACAGACCGGCTCGCGTGTACAGCAGGGACTCCAGAGGACGTTTCGTCAAGAAGGACGCTTCCGCTTCCGGTACTGAGGCGTACAGGGAGAATCCCGAAAGCCAGGAGGCCTTGGACAGACTGAAGTTCAAGGGAGCGAGCGAAGAGGAGAAGGACAAGATCGTGACCATACTGTGCGATTCGTTCGCGCCAGAGGAGCTCGACGTGATGACCAGCGGACCTAGGAAGCATGATGTGGAGGTCGTCGATTTCATACGTGACGAGAATGGCGAAAAAACAGAAGATTCTGGTGCATACGATCCTCTTCACAACACCATAATCTACACACATGACAACATCGATCCCCTTTCGGTGACCCACGAGGCGGTGCACGAGGCAAGAGCGACCGACTATCACCGGAAGAGGGGGATAACAAAGTCGAGGAGCAAAATAGGGCGCGATCCAGCCAACGACGCCACTGAAGAGGCGTGCACCACCGCAGAAACAATAGCTAGAATGAGCCCCTACGACAACGACACGGACCTGTCCTACTACAGATACGTAACGAGCAACAAGAAGACGGCCAGAAGAATGATGGACGAAGACAGACAGCTTTTCATCGGGAACGAGGACCTCAGGGATGCCAAGATACGCGACAAGGCCGTCGAGTCCGTACGCAAGAACTTCAACCAGTCTAACATATCCGAGTACAGGACGGAAGACGGCAGGACAGTAAGGCAGTTCCTGGACGACTGCGGTGACAACGATGGCGACAAGAAAGGCAGAAAGAAAAGAAAGGAAGCCGACCGAAGCCGAGGTGGACGAGGCGCTCAGGGAATACTGGAAGTTCAGAGGAAGGTTTTATTCTGCCGTGGAATCCGTGTACAAGGTGCGCCTGCAGAGATACTGCGGCCTCAGTTACAAGGAGGCAGCGGTTGCCGCGAGCTTCAATTTCATGCACAGGGGGAAAAATCTGGCCGCGAGGATTGGATGCACCGACAGGGGACTGGCGACGATTAGAGACAGAGGGCGCAAAAAAATCAGGTCCAGCGGATACGAGACGGATCCGGCGCTTTACCAGTGGATCGCCTCCAACACCAACGTCATCACCTACGACCCGTCGGAAGACCCGGTCTTCGGAGACATCAGCGGGTTCTACTCCAAGTATAGCCGCGAGAAGACCGCATACGAGGATGTCTACGTCCCACCGCAGGAAATGGAATACCCCGAGACCCTTCGTCCCATCGAGAAGGAGACAGTGATGTCATATGCGATAGCAATTGTCCAGGGCAGGTTCTCCATAGAATATCCGCAGGCCGTCGGCCTCCTCTGCCGCCTAAGATACGAAAGGGAGCTCAGGGGCGCCGGCTTCGGAGACGACGTTGACAGGCACCGGAGGAAAGGAAGAAGAATCGACGCCGGAGACTTCGACTTCAGCGGGGACCTGAAGCCGTGGATAGCCCTCTGCGCGGACGAGACGGCCTGACCGCATCTCACATTTCTCGCCAAGGATTGGTGAAATGACGCAGCGCATGAAATCAGTGGGTCCGCCATAGACCGCACAGAAATGTTCTCCCCCGATGTCAAACCCGAATCCGTCTATTCCTATCTGGCCATGGCCGGATACCTGAAAACTGTCCGCCAGAACGGGCTTGGCCCAAGCAAAAAGCCGCTATGCCGTTTCTCTATGGTCAACAAAGAGATCGCATCGGCATTCGACTCATTGGCCGAAAGAGCAAAAAGAATAGGGCTGGCATCCTCATCCGCGATGGACGCCATCTATGCCCGCGACGAAATGCGGTCCAAAGATAACATCGAGGCTCTCCTAGCCGGATTCAGCATGGACAAAACCTGGGAACTGAAAAACGACCCCTCCTCAAGGCATGACCGTTACCGCGACCTGATCGCGGCATACCTTCTTACGCCGGAGATGGCGATGAGCACCGGATTGCCGAAAGGATTTGGGCTCACCGACATATTCTATCCCGCTTCCAAGGGGAATCCCCCGTCATAATCGAAGTAAAATCAACTATAGACCCGGATTCGGACCTCTGTGCTCTGGCCAGAACAGCCCTTGAACAGATCGAGGAAAAACGCTACGCCGACGGACCGGACTCGAAGGATGCCGTGCTCGTTGGTATAGCATAAGAATGAAGACCGTGGAAGTCGCCTTCCGCCGATTCCATCAGAGTCGCCTTTCCCTTCTCTTCACGATGGCAACCGCAGCGACAGCAATTGCGACGATGGCCGCCAAAGCTATCGCAATCGCAAAGTCCGCATTCCCGCCGCGGTCCGCTTCTACCCTAAGCCCGAATCCGGAATCCTCCCAGGACTTCGCATCCGCCTTTTCGCAATGGACGGCGGCATCGACGTTCAGGAATGCCGTGCTGTCCCCCGCAGGGGCTTTCCCGCGGGCATAGACGTCATCAAGCCCCAGACAGTCGGCGAAAGCGTAGCCGCCCAAGCGGGACACTGACGCCGGAAGGTCGATGCTCCTCAGCGACGCGCATCCTCTGAAAGCCGAAGCTCCGATGTCCCTGACCCCGTTCAGGCCGACCTTTTCCAAAGAGGCGCAGTCGCGGAAGGCATCTCCCCCTATCCCGAGGACACCGTCCGGAATCGTTACTGAAACCAGGGAAGAGCATCTGTTGAACGCGCCGTATCCTATGGCATCAATATGACCGCCGAATTCAACCTGGCGCAGCGAGGAGCAATACCCGAACATGCGGGGGACGATTCCGGTATCGACGCCGGCGCGCTCCAGACCGTCGCATATGAAGAAGGCGCCTTCCCCGACGAAATCCGAGGAAACATCCAACTCCTTCAGCGACCTGCATTCGCGGAAGGCTTCGAACCCTATGTATCCCAGGCTTCCGGGAAAATCCGCCTCCTTCAGATCATAGCACGCGCGGAAGGCTTCGTCGCCTATGCTCTTCAGGGTTCCGGGAAATGATACTTCCTCGAGATCGCAGTAATAGAACGCCCTCTGCCCCACGCTCTCCACACCTTCCTCCAGGACCGCGATGGAAACGTCCGCCCTTCTCTGCACATTCCCGTCGTCCATCATCGTGCCGGCGAACGCGTACTCGGCAATCCCCGAGACCCTTACGCCTTCCACCTCGCCGCGTATCACGATGCGGCCGTTCTCGGCGGAACCTCCGACGGCGACCGCCCCGTCGGGCAGGAACGCGTATTCGATTCCGTCCGCGATGACAGTCCTTATGATTTCTGCGCCTTCCCATCCCCCGGCCGAAGGCATCGCATGGACCTTCGCGCCTTCCGGAAGCCCGCCCACGATCTCCGGGCGGTCCCCCATGAAATAGAGATCCTTGACGCCTTGGCACCCGCCGAAAGCTCCGTCTTCGATGATCTTCAGATTCTTCGGGACGATTATGATTTCGGAAGCGCAGCCGTCGAAAGCGGAAGACGACAGGATGCGGACGTCGTACCCTTCCAGCACCGCGGGAAGATGCAGAACCTTCTCGCCGGTCATGACGGAAGTGATGGCGCAGTAGTAGTCGGGATGCCCGGAGCCGTGGGTCTCGTACTCGTAGACTGACCCGTCCGGGCACGTCTCTGATGCGCCGCACTCGGCCGCCGAAAAAACCGCCATGACAGCGATGGCGGCCAAGACCATGGCTCCCATCCCGGATCTCATTTCATCGCCAGCCCGACCGCTGCGGCCGCCACCCTGGATCTGTAGATGTTTTCCGAACCTACTACCACCAGCGCATCCCCCTCGGTCAGACCTGCCGCCCTTATCCTTGCGGCGACCTCCGGATCCTTCTCGTCGAGGTCCCATATCGTCGGGAACAGCACCCTGCCGCCCCTCATAATGAAAATGGATGCCCCGGTTGCGCCGTTCTTCACGGCCATGTCCCTCTGCGCCATGCCGTTGGTTATCATGTCCGCGACCCCGCCGATGATTATCCCCTGCTGGCA
>JAEEGL015496886.1_pt1 | contig 12674 bp, 11 predicted proteins | sample 9134231 | NCBI WGS metagenome assembly JAEEGL01 (sample SAMN16246548, study PRJNA631951) | gut metagenome | biome: gut microbiome; feature: rumen; material: fiber-attached | host: Bos | place: Iran: Karaj | collected 2018-10
ATAGAGGCCGCGATGATTGCGATGAACAGAATGCCGGGGCTTCTCAAGGGACACTTCGCTTTCCAGTCCATAAAGGGCTACAACCGGATCATTCCCGGCGAGTCGGCCCCAGTCGTCGCCCCGCGCCAGCGCGCCGGTGCGTCGCCGGAGCAGATATGGAAGGATATGGTAATCGCCGCGAAGGAAGCGGAGAGAACGGACTCCATGCCGCGCATCATCGCGACTGACATCTCGCCTGAAGCCGTTGAAAACGCGCACTCCAACGCAATCAGCGCAGGAGTCGCGCAGTACATAGAGTTCAAGGACTGCGACTTCGCGGATACCCCGATTCCAGACGAGAAGGGGTGCATTTTCTTCAATCCCGAATACGGAATTCGCCTCGGGACGTTCGAAGAGCTTGCCCCGATTTACGAGAGGATTGGAACTTTCTTGCACGAAAAGTGCGCCGGATGGACTGGTGGTCTAATAACGGGCAACCCTGACCTCGCGCGCTGCGTGAACCTGTACTACAAAACGCGCATACCGTTCTTCAACGGTCCGATAGACTGCAGAATGTTCGTCTATCAGGGGTGCGAGCTGAAAGGACAAAACTTGACATGAAGAACAATTCATTCAACATGGACGAATTCATCTCACAGGAAAAAAAACTAGAAGATGAAGAAACAGTGGTCGAGGCAGAAGCAGAAGAGAGCGAAGTAGAGGAAGATGCCCCAGAACTGGACATCCAGAAGGCAGTGGTGGAGGAGCTTGCAGCCGAAAAGGTGGAGCTTCACGAGCAAATTGCCCACAAGGACGCCGAAATCGCCAGTCTGAGGGAAAAATGCGAAAACGCCCAGCGGGAAATAGACGAGAAGAAAGCCCAGATTGACAAGGAAAAAGGCAAGCTCGACGAGCTGACATTATTGATAGAAAAGCAGGAATTGGAGATTAAGAGGATTTCCGCCGAACTAGACAACAGAATTTTCAAGGAGCTGGATCAGCAGGAGCGCAACCCCAACGCCCTTGCCCTCCTGGATCGCGACGTGGAAATTCCTGATCGTTTTCCCGGCGAGTCTCGCGACCACGTGCTGGAGGTTATCAAGGAGGCGCGTGAAGCGGCAGAACGCGACGGACGCATCCGCCGCGCGCAGATTCTTGAAAGCGTCCTTGTCGCTAACGAGCCCAACGGCACGCTTGCAAAGAAACGCGCGGAAATGGAGAAGCTTTTTGCCGACAATGCTAACATTTTGTCCGGCTCAGTCATCGAAGAACTTAAAAAGCGCGGTATTTCGCATAAAAACGGCGAAGAGTACCTTCTTCCGTCCGAGATTATCAAGCGCAACTTTTGAGTTATTAAAAATTCGGTCACGCGGAACGCGTGACCCTACCATTTCTGCAATTCGGTAGGGTCGAGAGCCCGCTCGATTGTAATCACAAGGTGGTAGTTGATTGATTATCAATAGACTTATCAACTTATCAACTTGTAATTGACTTATAAACAAAGAAATCTATTAAAGTAGTTAACTTATAAACAAAATTATTAACATGTGGTAAATTAGTTGATAATTCTGTTGATAACTGTTTATAAGCACCCCCTTGTCAGCGTCAGGAAAAAAGTCCATAATATCCACCGTGACGAACCTTAGTCCAGAGATATGCCGGAAGGTTAAGGAAGCACGCCGCGCGGCGGGGCTTTCCCAGACACGCCTTGCAGCGGAAGTAGGCTGCAAGCAGTCCGCTCTGTGCATGTTCGAGCAAGGCGACGGAACAAAACTCAACGACGAGGTAATTGGAAAGCTTCTAAAAAAGTTTGGTATCGAAATCACGGAGGAGAAGGCAGAATTGCCTACGGAAACACCCCCGCCAAAGGCGATTCCGCTGGTAATTGCCCCTCATCTTGGTTTTTGCCCGAATCCCAACTGTCCGTCGCACACGTCATACCAGGTTGACGGGCGGACGCTTTTGCGTCCTGATCGTGTTGCGCAGGATCCCGTCGGCGGTAAGTTCTGCGCCGTTTGCGGAGAAGTCCTTGAAAGGCGCTGCCCGAATTGCGGCGCGCCGGTCCATGACGGAGCGGTATGCTCTCTCTGCGGAGAGCCTTACATTGCCGTATAATGGCGGACGATTTATCAACTGGCAAGGAAATCAGCCGGCCAGCAGTCGGATTTTATTCCGTCATACGGACAGTTTCTTGAAAGGGACACGAAATTCGATACTTCGACTGCCCTGCGGTTTCCGACTTCTACAACTGTGTCTGGTGCGTTGGCAAGGAGACTTTCCGCTCTATTGGACAGTATTGAACGAGGCATAATGGACCATGCGGCAGCCCATTTGTCTGGGGACAGTCCCTCTTCCTCGACCATTACCCTCCATGTCAGTGGAATTGCCGCCTCAAGACCGATGATGCCGTTTGCGCTTTTCAGAAAGCCAAGGGACTTCTTTTCAGCCGGATGAGGCGCATGGTCTGTCGCGAACATCAAAACCCCGTCCTTCACGGCGCGGCGCAGTTCGGAGATGTCTTCCTTGTTTCCAAGGGGAGGTGCCATCTTGAAGTTTGCGTCGTCCTTTGCAATATCATCGCAGGAGATCAGAAGGTGGTGGGGCGTCGCCTCCGCTGTGACGGCAAGTCCTTCTTTCTGGGCGTCGCGGACCAGTGACACTCCCTCTGCTGTCGAGATGTGCTGGATGTGAAGGCGGCAGCCAGTCACGCGGCAGACGGCGATGTCTCGCTTGATAGCCGTAGTTTCTGCGGAGACGGGAATTATCGGGAGATTGAGGCGTCTTGCAAGGGGACAGTCCCTTATAACGCCATCTCCCTGCTCCTTAGGATCCATTGCGTGGTCGCAGACAGTCATGTCGAGCGCGGCTGCGCGGCGCATAGCCTCCTCCATTACATGGTCGTCCGCAACGTATGATCCGTCGTCAGTGAAAAAAGCCACCCCCGCTTCGACCAGGGATTCGAGATTTGCAACTTCGCGTCCCGCCCTGCCCTTGGTAATGCAGGCGGAGGTGAGAAGCACTGGCTTGCGTTGAGGATTCTCACTGGCGAGCCATTCGTCGCGACGCCTTTGCTGGTAGAGCATGGCCTCCGGCGAGTCGCATGCGGGAGACGTGTTGGGCATTGTGACGACCGCCCCGAATCCGCCGCGCGCGGCGGCGGAAAGTCCGCTTGCCGTCGTCTCGGTGCTTGGAACGCCTGGGTCGCGGAAGTGTACATGTACGTCGATGAAAGCGGGGAAAACTAGTTTGGAGTTCATGCGGACATTATACCATAATCCGGCATGAGTGCGTCATGTTCCGCTAGCGCTGGCGGCGGAAGGCGCGGAATCCGAGTAAAAGAAATGCTACGTGCGGCACGAACGCGGCGGGAATCGGCGGAATCCAGCCCTTGTACGCCGCCGCCATGCAGCACATGTAGATTGCGTAGAAGGCGAAGAACATCAGGAGCGCGCCGACAACCCCGCGGAAGACGGACTGGCGTCCTGTCGCGATGCCGGCGGGAATGGCGAATAGTGTAATGACTATGCAGGCGAGAGGGGAGAGAGCCTGCGCCCAGGCGTCGTACAGGTATTCGCGCCGCTGGTCGGGCGTCAGGTCCGTATGGACGCGCACGAAGCGGAGCTTGTCGCGCACCGAGCTGTGGGAGCGGTTGCGGTTTTGGACAATTATGTCGCGCGGACGTTCCCGGAACTTTGGAAAGACGCGCGTTTCCAGGTGGTCTAGCTCCGGCGTGTCGGATGCAACCTCGCGTCCCGCCTCGTCGTAGTGGCGCACGACGGGCTTCGTGAACCACCATTCGCCGTCGAGGTATGCTGCCTTGGATGCCGTCACGCAGAGCGAGCGGACACCGTCCTCGCGCTCCTCCGTGACCTTTACGTCGTAGAGAACCCTGCAGTATTCGTCCGCCGTGCGCGCGGCGGACCACATTCGCCGGTTGCGCGCGTTGCGGTAAACGATCTTCGCCGACTGGGCGAGCTTCTTCAAGTTGAACCGCTCGGCCTTGAGCTGGATTGCGCGGCGGGCGTGGGAGGGCACGTATGACTCGTTCACCCATGCCACGAAACAGGCCATCGCCGTGGCTACGAAGAGGACGGGCTTGACGATCGCGAGGAAGCTCACTCCGCTTGCGCGCATGGCGACTATCTCGGAATGGCGGCAGAAGTTCCACATCGTGTAGAGGGTGGCGAGCATGAGGGCGGCTGGGGCGAGCCACTGGAAGAAGGGGGACAGGAAGCCCGCGAAGTAGCGGGCAAGCTCGCCCGTCGAGAGCTTCGCCTCCAGAATGCGCGAGAAGCTGCCGAACAGCTCCAGCAGCACAAAGAGAGAAACGAACCCGGTCAGGCAGTAGGCCAGCGAAACCAGGAACTCGCGCAGCACATATCTCGTAAGCAACTTCATTTCACACGCAATATTATACCAAAAACCGCGTTTGCCGTGGCACACCACCAACACTGCGTTTGCAATACCTGTAACTTTTTCAAATACACAATCGATTCCGTTCCACCGCCCGGTAGGGACGCGCGTCCCGCGCGTCCGCCGCGCCGCGTTATGTTGCCGTAGCGGTAGCCGCCGATCTGCCAGCACCACCATGCCATTGATCCGCGTTCCTTGTATTCCGCCAATTGATCCATGTAGCGGACAGCAATATGTTATTTTACTGGCAAGAAAATAGTTATGCTATTGCTAAGAAAATATGATATACTATGGACTGACAATAGGAGGAATGCCATGACGAAATCTGAAATTGAGACGGCAATAGACGAACAGGCCGCGGAAGCCGGACTCGAATTGGGGATGAGGCGCGATGCGTTTCACGATTTGCCGTGCGAGAAGAAGTTTGCGACCATCCTGACGGGAGTTCGACGTTGCGGCAAGTCAACTCTTCTTGCCCAATGGGCACATGATTCCGGCATGCGCGTCTTAAGCGTCCTTTTCGACGACATTCGCCTGATGGACTTCTCACCTGCCGATTTTACGCTCCTTGGCAAGATAATAGCCGAGCGGAAGCCACAGGCCGTCGCATTGGACGAAATCCAGGACATAGGCGGATGGGAGTTGTTTGTCAACGGACTCTTGAATCGCGGCTATGCAGTCTTCGTCACAGGGTCAAACGCAAAAATGCTTTCTCGCGAACTTGGCACGAAGCTGACGGGTCGCCATTTGGATTTGCAGCTTCAGCCCTTCAGCTTTTCTGAGTTCTGCCGATTCAGAGGGCTTGACGGTAGCGGCGAATCGGTTGACGAATATCTGCGCATTGGGGGATTCCCTGCTTATGTCACGAGAGGAAACAGGCAAGTGCTTGTCGAGCTGTTCAACGACATCATATACCGCGACATTGTCGTGCGATACAATCTCCCAAACGCTGCCCCAATCAAGCAATTGGCCGGCTATCTTCTTGGGCATATCGGCACTCGCATGTCGCCCAGCCGCCTGAAGGACGCCATTCACGTGCAGTCCGCAAAGACAGTTCTTGAGTATTTCGACCATCTGACGGAATGCTGCCTGATTCATCGGCTGGAGCAATACTCGGAATTGCCTAAGGCCAGAATGCTCGCACCCAAAAAGGTGTATGCATGCGACACGGCACTGGCTTCGCTGTTCGACCGCGGCAACCAGCTCAATCTCGGACACAAACTCGAAAACGTTCTCTTCTGGCACCTGAGCCGGAAGGCGAAGGACATCACCTACCATGTCGATGGCCAGTATCGCGAATGCGACTTTGTCGTCGAAGACGAGAACGGCACGCTTTCGGTCGTGCAAGTCTGCTACGAGCTGACGGACGACAACACGGAGCGAGAATTCGAAGGCCTCGCCTCAGCTGCAAGACGCCTCGGACTCAAATCCGGCGTCATAGTCACATGCCGACAGTCCGACGAGGCAATCCACGACGGCTGCGAAATCTCCATCGTGCCAGCCTACGACTACCTGTCAACATAATACACCGTCTTCCCCGTCCCGATGCTCGGCGCGTCGGCACCGGGAAAGCCGCCCCAGAGCAGGTCGAGGAAGTGCCCTTCTCCTCGCGCCGCGTCAAATGCCTGTCTCGTGACGTTGCCGCACCGGTAGCCGCCTATCTGCCAGCATCGCCACGCCATCGACCCGCGCTGAACGCCGTCTGCCAACGGCTCACACTATGGACGGAGGCATCCGCTCATGATTTCGAGGAAAGACACATCGACCGGACACTCTTCGCCGCTTGCGCGATAGAGCATGTCCTTCGCCTTGACAGTCCGCCGCGCCGCAAACGCCAATTTGTCGACCTTCGCCACAAACGCCGCAAACTCCCGCTGAAAAGCGAGGGGAGGGAAGGGAAGAGACTAAACAAGTTCCGTCAAATTTCGTAAATCATAGATTTCGGCAGGACGTCCTTCTCAAGGAACATCATCATGTAGATCGGAGCGTAAAACACCTTCCCTTCGACCTTGAGCGCATCGCGGTCAAAAACAATGGCCTCTTTGATGCCGTACTCCTCATCTGCCATCAGATTGTCCAATGCGCGATGACGGGCATAGCTCTTCCCGCACTTGACTTCTATCGGCAGGACTTTCGCTTCGCGCTCCACTACAAAATCAACCTCGCCGTGTACACGTGACGTATAATACGCAAGCCTGAATCCGTGCGCGACGAGCTCCTGAGCCACGGCATTCTCATATATCGCGCCGAAGTTCATGTCCGTGTCGCCATTCAAAATGCGGATCTGTATGCCATTCATGTATATTGCCGCAAGGAGTCCGACATCATTCATGAACAACTTGAAGAAATTTGGCTTCTCCGCTAGCATGAGGGGTATTTTGGGTTCGCTTAGATTTGTCGCCGCCAAGGCCACGCCCGCCTCCTTCAACCACACGAACTCGTCTTCCATCCGCTCGAAGCGCTTGCCCTCCGGGAGGCTGTCCGCATAAAACCTCTTGTTCTTCTTGTTCAGTTCCGGCGCCAGCCGGTCGAACACAAGACGGATCCTCAGCGCATTCTCCTTGTCATACTTGGAGATGTCCTTGCGATATTCGACAAGAATCGCCTGTTGCTCTTCAACCACCAGGCGAATGTCCTTTGTGTCAATGTACCGCTGCACAGCGGCAGGCATTCCGCCGACGACTAGGTAAAGCCGGAAAAAACGCATCAGCCGGTCATGAAGGACCTTCGCTACCGGTCTTCGGGTAGTCCACCCCGTGCGCGCCGCCTCGATCAGGTCGCGATTTCCGCCAACGGCAAGGACAAACTCCTCAAAGTCCAAAGGATACATCTTCACCTCGTCCATAGTCCCGACAGGAACCGATCTTACATTCTTCAATTCGACCCCAAGCAGAGAGCCGCTCAAAATGTAGTGGAAGCGCCCGTCGTCCTTGACGAGATACTTGATAAACGTCACCGCCTCCGGACATTCCTGGACTTCATCGAAGAATATCAACGTCTTTCCCGCAATCATAGGCGTGTCCGAAAAGGCCGAAATGCGAGTAAGAATTTCCGATTCGTCCGCCACGTCGCGAAACAAATCCACAGCACCTGGCATCTTTACGAAATCTATCTTTATCATAAATTCATAATGGCTTTTCGCAAAATGCTCGATACTATATGTCTTGCCGACCTGTCGGGCTCCATCGACAAGCAAGGCATATCTTCCATTAGCCTTGTAGAAATCTTCGAGTTTTTCAGATATCTTTCGGGAAATCATCGGTTTTCTCCTCTTGCGGACGAATTATACCAAAGTTTTCGTCAAAATGTCAATGTTGAAAGACTAAGCCATGTCAAAATGTTATCAACATAAATAGCAATTTCGTCAAAATGCAAATCATTTTCCTCGCCCGCCATTATGTTTCCACTACATTTCCCGGGCTTCAGTCCGCCGTAGCGGTAGCCGCCGACCTGCCAGCACCGCCACGCCATCGACCTGCGGTTCTTGTATTCCGCAAGTTGCTCCATGTAGCGCTCGGCAACGCCGATGCCGTCAAACTAGAGTCCTGGCAGTTTCCGCCCAGACACAATGGCAAATCTACCGCCCATCGTCAAGCGCGAAATTTGCTTTTGTCAAATTTCGCGCTGATATCGCGCCGAAGTCTTAAGCTAGAAATTTTACATTCGCAAATTTCGCGCTAATTCAGAAACTGGCGACAATCTTCCTAATACACCGACTTCTCCGTCCCGCTGCTCGGCACCTCGGCACAAGGGCGCGCACTCATCCCGCATTGAGCTCGGCTTCTCCGACTTCGCTTCGCTCCATATCATGGCCGAAGGCATCCAACTGGACAAACTGCAACACCGTCTGGCCGACGGTAGGCGTAATCGCCTACAGCCGTCAAGACCATCTTGAATGCCGGTTGACCGGACTTCGTCGTGTCGATCAGCTTTTCCAACGCATTCAAATTACGTGCGCCATCGTCAATGAGTGAACCTCCGCCAAGCTTCATTTCGACAAGCCCATACTTTCCGCCGCGAATTTTGACGACCGCATCACATTCGTGTCCCTGCTTGTCACGGAAATGGTAAACTTCTCCAAAAAGCGTCTCGGCATATACACGAAGGTCGCGCATGGCCAGCGTCTCAAACAAAAGACCGAACGAAGCAAGGTCGTGCATCAAATCATCCGGCCTCAGCTCAAGCGCGGCGGCAGCGATGGAAGGGTCGACGAAATACCGGGTGTCCGTCGTCCTAATCGGAGTTTTGCAGCGAAGATTCGCGCACCAAGCCTTTGCATCTTCTATTGCAAACAGTTTTCTCAACGCAGACAGATACGAATAGACGGTATCCTCCTTTATGTTGTCGCCGTCTGCGTTTGCTGCCAGATCGGCAAGCACCACCGAGGCCGACGCCTGTGATCCCTGAAGTCTGGCATACGACCGCAGCAGACGTCGTGCGCGCATGGGGTCGCGCAAAGTGCCGTCAACCCGCGAAATGTCTCTTTCCACAAGCGCGTCCACATAGTTGTAAACCTGCTGCAACGCCGCGCGGCGCGAAAGTCCGATGGATTGGGGCCATCCGCCACGACAAACCGCAAACGCGACATCCGCCAAGGTCATGCCGTTTGATGATGATACGGGGAAATTTCCACCGGCAAATAGCTTTTCCAACGATACGCTGCCGGATGACTCGCCAGATTCCCAAAGCGACATCGGACGCATTTTCATCCAGGCGACCCGACCTGCTCCGCTGTGGAAGATATCAGACGTGTCCGCTGGGACAGAAGAACCTGTCAGGATGAATCGGCCAAGTCCATCCGCATGATCAACCCGATGGCGGATGGAATCCCACAAAAAGGGCGCAAGTTGCCACTCGTCAACCAAATGTGGCGCCACTCCATCCAGTGCCAATGCCATGTTCACCTTAAGGACGTCAAGATTACCAATCCGTTCACGAAGTTCATCAAGATAAACGACACTTTTGGCAATGCGTTCGCAAGTTGTAGTCTTTCCACACCACTTGACCCCCTCAACCAAAACCGCCCCGGCGGTTTCAAGTTTGAAGGCAAGAATCTGATCAGAAATTCTGTCTCTATATTTTGCCATAACGACATATATTATCACATATTTTCTTTGTCATGTCAACCCAACCCGTCATTTGGCGCATTTCCAACCCGTCATTTGGCGCATTTCCAACCCGTCATTTGGCGCATTTCCAACCCGCCACTTGGCACCTCAATCAAGAACACTCCGCCCTCCCCGTCCCGACGTCTGGCGCGTCGGCACAAAGGCAGGGCGCGCACTCACCCCGCATTGAACTCGGCTTCGCCGACTTCGCTTCGCTTCGGGGGATATGGCCGCACTGACACAAAGGTAGGGCGCGGACTCCGGCCGCGCCGCCGCGCACAGCGTCGAACGCCTGGCGCGTCACATTGCCGCAGCGGAAGCCGCCGATCTGCCAGCACTGCCATAGCATCAATCTGCCACTGCGAAGCGATTGCCATGAATACACTCTTAACATTTGCCCGAACAAACACTTAGCATTCAACCGAACAAGAATTTAACATTCAGCCGAACGAAACCTTAACATTTAACCGAACGACTATTGCATTCAACACAACATTATGTTACAACATTAACCATAAAAACTTATTTTAATAGGATTTCAGACGCAATAATCGCAGAAGAACTGGTCGGCATGGGAGCCGTGCTTGTACAAGGAGCAAAGTGGTGCGGCAAGACTACTTCGTGCGAGCAACAGGCCAAAAGTGTGCTGCATATAGACAATCCCAAGCAAAGGGCCACGTACTTGCAGATGGCTGAAAACGACATTACTGAACTGATGAAAGGCGAAAAACCTCGGTTGATTGACGAATGGCAGGACGCACCGCAGTTTTGGGACGCAATAAGGTACCATGTTGACCATGTGGACGACTGCGGGCAGTTCATTCTGACTGGAAGCGCCGTGCCGCCTGACACGAATGCCATTTCACATTCGGGCACCGGTCGCATAGCCCGTGTCACGATGCGTCCAATGAGCCTTTGGGAAAGCCTTGAGTCGACAGGAACCGTCAGCCTTGGCGCACTATTTGACAATGTCAAGTTTGCGGCGGAGAAGGGAGACGACCGAAGTCTGCGCGATGTCGCGCACCTCGTCTGCCGCGGCGGATGGCCACGAGCGGTGATTCAAGGAGGAACTCGATCGTTGCGCCGCGCCTTTGACTATTACGACGCCGTGGTAAACATCGACATCTCGCGGGCGGACAAGACGATCCGCGACCCGGAGCGCGTCAAGCGCCTCATGCGCAGCTATGCCCGGCTTCAGGGTACGCAATCAGGGCTGAAGGCCATCAAGCTGGACATGTCTGCGAACGGATCGGACACTTTAGACGAAGACACCGTCTCTTCATACGTCAACGCGCTTAAAAGCATATTCGTTGTCGAGGACATGCCGGCATGGTGTCCGAACCTTCGCAACAAAGCTGTCATCCGCACAAGCGACACGCGGTACTTCGTCGATCCGTCCATAGCGGCAGCCGCGCTCGGCGTAGGGCCGGGCGACCTTATGAACGATCTCAACACGTTCGGACTTCTTTTCGAGGTGTTGGCCGTCCGCGACCTGAGGTGTTACGCTGAATCGCTTGACGGATCCGTCAGCCACTACCACGACGGAAGCGGACTTGAATGCGACGCCGTGGTGCATCTGCGAAATGGCGCATACGGGCTTGTCGAGATCAAGCTTGGGGGAGAGACTCTCATTTCTGCAGGAGCCGGCACGCTGCTGAAGCTTGCAGCGAAAATCGACACGACGAAGATGAAGCAGCCGGCGTTCCAGAGGGTCGTCGTGGCAACCGGCGAATACGCATACACGCGATCAGACGGCGTCATCGTCGCCCCAATCGGCACACTCAAGCCATGACGAGACCGCCTCATCTCGCATACACCGTCTTCTCCGTCCCGACACTCGGCGCGTCGGCACCGGGCAAGCCGCCCCGGTAGGGACGCGCGTCCCGCGCGTCCGCGGCGCCGCCCAAATACAGCACTTCCGGCCGCAGGCCTTCAATGCAGAATTAGCCTATTCTGCACATTTCTTCCTTCCGGAATTTGGTGCAGTCACATCCGCCTGAGCAGCCAGGCCTTGAAGAACGGGTTGGAAAACCTGTATCTTCCGCCGAACTGGTAGATCAGACGCCGTGAGACAAGCCGGTTGATCGCCGTGCGCAACGCACCGATGCTAGTCGTCTGGACGCGCTGCATGAACACCCCCGAGAATATGCCGACTGAACCCATGTATGCCAATGTGCGCAAGACAGAAACCTGCAATGGCGTCAGCAAATCGCGCGATTATCACACCCCTTTTCGGGGTCTTTCCCCACAAGTTCAGGAGAGTTCATAAAGCCAGTAATTTTCGCTGGGAGCTGCGGCCATCCTCCCTCTTCCAGACACTTCTCGCACATTTCTTCAAGATACTGGTTTCTTTTTGTCAATCGGCACAACGGCTTATTTATCGCTTGGTTATCCTTAACCTTGCGTTCATAGGCATTCCTCCTGGCTTCCTGACGCAATTGATAGCAGACTACCACCAATGTTACAAGGGGTATGAAGTTGTTTACCATTATATTCAACAATGTCATCGGGCCCGTCTTTCTGGTTTTAGATTTAACGCTTTTTCACCCCACCTCAGTAACTGCCACAAGACATTCGTGAAAGAGATATGGATTCCCATTCTAAGGATGGCTACTGGACATCACATCCTCTCTCGCGAAGCTTTGCTTTCGCTTCAAAATTTAGGTTAACACAACCGCGAAACACATTACGATCCAACTTGCGGATGCCGTCTGGAATCGTTATTGATTCAAGCATCTTGCAACCTTCAAACGCACGACCTCCTATTGAAGTTAATGCTGATGGCATCTGTACTTCAAACGAGCGCAATGACCCGCACCCCTTAAAGGCATCGTAACCGATTCTTTCCAGTGACTTTGGCAAGCGAACTTCCTTTAATGCAACACATCCTTCAAATGCCCTTTCCGGCAATTCATGCACATTATCAGTCGCGCTCCAACGGCGAGAGCCTCGTGCAGATAAAGGACAACCAGAAGGGAATGCTCAAGAACGCCAAGGACGTGGTCAAGGCGAGGCATCCCGTGGATTCTAAAAAAAAAATAGCGACGGCGCACGGACGGAGGGAAGCGCGGCAGACCCGGATATTCAAGCTCGACGACCCGGCGCAGCTCGGCATGTTCGGGATGCACACGCTCGTGCAGACCAGGCGGCAGTGGGAGTACGTCTCCGGGCCGA
>JAEEGL015857626.1_pt1 | contig 12674 bp, 15 predicted proteins | sample 9134231 | NCBI WGS metagenome assembly JAEEGL01 (sample SAMN16246548, study PRJNA631951) | gut metagenome | biome: gut microbiome; feature: rumen; material: fiber-attached | host: Bos | place: Iran: Karaj | collected 2018-10
CGCTCCTCAAATGGATTGATAGCAAATAGGAGGAAAGCAAACAATGAAAATTATCTTTAACGACATCACGGAAGACAAAATGGACGAGTTGGAGGAGATCTTCATAAATACGCTGGGCGTATACACTGAGATCTATGAGGGATCATTTAAAGACACATTTAAATATGTGTTAGAGATTCAGGAGGACAATTTCATAGTAGACGATGTAGACTATGAGCTAGAAAACGTTAGCGTTATCTTTAAGCATGACTCGTATATGGTAGAAGTTACAAATAATGAAGAGGTGGCAATGGTCGAGATCGGAGCCTCTGAAGTCATGTCTATTACAATCTGTTAAGGCTACCGGGAGCCAGTCCCGGATAAAATACATTATTTAATAGGAGGGCCTAGAAATGGCTAATAAAGAAGCAAGAGCAACTATTGAACGCGGAAACATGAAAGTTTTCGGAAAAGTAACATTCTACGGAAAAGTAGACACTTACGACAAAAAGGGTAAAGAGTACGCTCTCACCCTTGAGAATTGGGAGATCAAAGACTTTGACGAGGATATTGTGCGCGGCTGGTATACCGACGACAAGGGAAAAGTTAATCTTCCGAAACAGGCTGACGAGATCATAGACTACTATAACGGAAAAGGTGAAAAGCCGGCTAAGTTATACTTTAGATCTAACTATCCTATTACAAGCGTTAATGTCCTTGAAAATGGTGAAGTTAAGGCCGTTGAGCTTGATTATTCTCCAGACTTTAACGATCAGCGCATAATTATGAGCTATTATCGTTCTTATATCGGATCCATAGCCGTTGGCGAGCTTCCGCCTGAATATAAGAGAGTTGCTTTCGATGCGTCAGAGTTTGAGGGCCTGTAAGCCACATTTAGACCATAGAGCAAAAGACGCATTCGAGCAGTTATATAATATGGAGTGCTGGCAGCCGGTAGAGCTGCCGCGCTCCATTATTAATATCATAGAGGAAGCAAACCAAGAAAAAACGGAGATATTACCATGGATAAAAGAAAAGCATTGATAGATCTATTGAGCACGTTAAAAGCTCAAGCTAAGCCGGGCATAAAGGCAAAAACTACATTATTAGTTGACGTCAAATATGATAGTCTTATGTATTTACTAGACGAGACAATGGACCAATTAGAACTTGATAGAAGTATAGAGGACAATCTATATTATCAATTTGACATTATGGACGAATTAATACCAAAAATGAGGAGGACGCTGGACAGATGCAAATCAATATTAAACGAAGAAATAGACCAATGATAAAAATAGTTGACGCCACGCCTTACGAGATAGGCGCTTACTTGCATCAAGCAGCCGAAGCAAACCGCGCCGGAGATCTGGAGCTCTTTATGGTTTTAAATGATATTAAGGATCCTGTAACGGAGGTGAAGTTATGAAAGATAAAAAAATAGCCGGCTGGGGCGTCTCTATTGACTCCATAATATTTAGATTTAACTCTAAAGAGTCAGCTCTTGCTTTTGTTGATTTTATCAAGACGGCGTGGGACGGATATCTGGACGGAAGAAGAGACGATTTAGACGTCCGTGTATTTTGGATAGAGAGGAGGATAAAATAATGCCATATATAAAGAAATCTGAGCGACTGAAGAGCCGCGCAAGTTCACAATTACAGGAAGCCAGAGACGCCGATCTCCAATATATGACCGTAAAAGAGCTTAAGTCATATATTGCGAACGAGGGCAAGAGACTAAATCAGCAAATTGTAGAGATAGAAAAGCGAGGACTCGAAAAGGAGTCTTTTGCTTATGAAAAGCTGACGAGCAAGCCACAATATAGAGACTACTTAGGAACCTCAAAAAGCGGACACTTAAAAGTCAATCTTTCAACTCGTGGAATGTCAAGGCCGGAGCTCCAGCGCATGGCTAATGTTATTCAAAAGTTTTCTCAAGCTCAGACAATGACCGCGTCCGGCATCAAACAATATTACGAAAATGTTTTTAACGGTTTGCGTGATACATACCCCGGTATGAGTAAACTGACCGACGACCAACTGGCGGACATATTAAAGACGGAGGGATTTTTACACGCTAAAGGCGTCGTTGGATCTGATACAGTCATGAAATTAATTCAGAAAGCCGCCAGTCCTGAGCAAATGATAGAATTTTTAAAAGCTTCGGGATCCTTGGACACTCACGAAGAAAGCATAGAAAAATATAACGAGATAATGGGAACGAGCGGAGACTTTGAGCCATTACCGTTAGACTTTAATATATTCGATGATGATATAAAGAAGTGATAGCATGAAGATAAAACTAAATTGTAAAGAAGAGCGCTATATAGAGACAGTTGACTATTTTACTTTAAAATCTGTAAATAAGATCCGAAAAGGAAAGAAAAAGGATCCTGTTTATTACTTAAAGCAGCCGGCTTTTCTGGACACTGAAACGAGCTGGAACCATGACACGGAAAATCCACTCGCGTGGGTTTATCAATGGTGTATGGAATTTAATGGCCAGTATTGTATCGGCCGTTATGTCTTCGACCTGATAAGAGAGTTTCGCAAGATATATGATTATTACGAGCTGGGAGATAAAAAGAGGCTTGTTATATACGTGCATAATCTTAGCTATGATCATCAATACATCTATAAGCAGCTATATAAAGAGTTTGGAGCTCCTGAGATACTGGCTATTAAATCACATAAGATTTTAATAGCCAGATATGGCGGCTTAGAGTTTCGATGCACTTGGCTATTAAGTAATATGTCTTTGGATCAATGGGGCGCGAAGCTTCAAGCTCCAGTCCGTAAAATGGTTTCAGCTATAGACTATGATGTTATAAGATACCCAGACGACAAACTAACATATACCGACTGGCTTTATATGGTTAACGATGTCGCGGCCCTTAAATGTAATACTTATCTGGAAATGATCAACGAAAGCGACACGGTCGCCAACGTTCCCTTTACATCTACCGGCTACGTAAGACGAGACTGTCGAACCGCTTCCAGACATGAAGACGGTTATAGAAAATATTTTTTAAGTACGAAGCTAGACGTAAATATCTATAAGCCGCTCTTTTTCTGTTATGCCGGGGGACTGGTGCATGGAAATAGATATCTAGCCGGTAAGACTCAATACAAAGTAAAACACGGAGATTTTAAAAGCTTCTTTCCAGCTATAAACGTGTTAAGATATTTGCCTATGGGCCCTTTTCGGTTTATCTATTCTTTTATGTCAGAGTTTAAGAGCTTTCCGACTGAAAGGCTTAAAAGGTACTTAAAAGAAAAATGTTGTGTTATGCTGGTGCGCTTCAATAATCTATACATAGATCCGAAAGTCACTTGTCCATGTCTGAGCAAGAATAAAATATTTAATTATCCGCAAGTCCGCTTTACTATAAACGACCGCGGAACGTTCGGAACCGATAACGGGCGTGTAATTAATGCTATCGGGGACTGTTTAATATATTGTACTGAGTTAGATCTTTACTGGATAAAAGAACAATATAGAACTGACGGCTTCCAGCTCGTGGAGCTTTACGCTGCCGATAGAGGTTATGAGCGTCAGTGCATTGTTGACACGACAAACGAATATTTTAAAGGAAAAGAGCAGCTTCCGAAAGATAGCACTTTCTACATGAAGCAAAAAGCAAAACTTAACGCGGTTTATGGAATGCAAGCGACTAATCCGATCCGCTCCGAAGTAGAGATAGACGTAGATACTGGAGTATGGACAGAAGTCAGAAATATGAAAGAGTCACATATACAGGAAGCTCTGGACAAGTTCTATAAATCATACAACTCTTTCACTAACTACGCTCACGGTGTCTATATAACAAGCTGGAGCCGTTCTTTGCTCTTAACTATTATCCGGGACTGTATCGGCTATGAGAATTTTATTTACTGCGATACAGATAGCGCTTTCTACTTAGACAAGCCGGGGATACAGGAACGCATCGACAAGTTTAACGCCGACGTTATAGAGCTTAACAAAAAACGGGGCCTAGGGGTTGAGAACCGCAAGGGCAAGATGTCATATTATGGAGTGTTTGAAATGGAAGAAGACTGTAAAGAGTTTCGTTTTCTACATGCTAAGTGTTACGCTTTTAAAGACTACGACGACAAACTCCATTGTACGATCGCCGGAGTAACCAGCGACAACAAGAAACTCAAAACGGATCCAGATTATAAAACGAGGGAGGACGAGCTGGGAAGCCTCGACAATCTGGCGGACGGTATGACCTTTAAAGAATGTGGCGGCACGACATCATTATATATAGACCGTGATATTGAGTATATTGACATAGGGAAGCACGTTGTCGAAGTTGCCGGAGCTTGTATAATAAGACAGACCGATAAGCAAATAGGCGGAACGGTCGACGGGTTTAATATTTATGAGGTGGTATGATGAATGTAATAACTTTTATATTTAAGAGCTTAAGAGATGCTCAAGAATTAATAAGCAGCCGATACGTTGCTGCTTGGGTATATGATAAAGAGATAGAAGTCTTATTTGATCCTAAACTAAATGAAGTATCATTTAAGATAATCGGAGAAGACAATAAAAGAATATATCATGGTATCATGGATCTAGTAGAGTTTTACACATATTATAATTGAGGTGTGCATATGGAAAAATGGTTTATAGAACCGGCTACGGTGAAAATTGAATATATCAATGGATATAATATAACTAGATTTGACATAATTGAAAATGTAAGTTATGTATGCTCAGAGGATCCTTTATATTTAAGAGTTAACACTCACGCTGGTAAAGAGTATTTTATAAAGCATGATATGATCAAAAGTTTTAAGGTAATACAGAAACTGGAGGAGGATCTAGACATTGAAACGACAAAAGATTAAATACATTAACAACGATCCAACACTTGGGATTGATTACGACTGGAAACTGATCAAAAAAGAGTTTAACAAACTCGGAATACCTGAAGGAGTCTTCAATCCATATAACTATCATAATGTTTGCGGCGGCAAATATATTATTGATATGTCGGAGCGTAACATAGGAAAGACGACAAACTGGCTGCTAATAGCTATGATCATGCATGAGCTATACGGGACCGAAGCCGTTTATATGCGTGAAATTATTGATATGATCATGCCGAAGAACGACGGAGAGCTCTTTAAGACTATCTTACAGTTTGGTTACATCGAGAAGATAACAGACGGACAATATAACAACGTTGTTTGTAAATCAAGACGTTTTTACTACTGGAATACAGAGACAAACGAGACGGCAAGCGAACCGTTCCTGTTAAAGTGGTCACTCGACGAGAACGCTATCAAGAAGAGCTCCGTCCAGCTCCCGGACTCCGATATAATCATATTTGACGAGATAATCAGCCGTTATAATTATCTCGACGAGTTTGTCACGTTCATGGACTCAATAATAACTATCATAAGAGGACGAGCTTGTCCGCTTATCGTCTTGCTGGCCAATACAATAGACTTACACTCGCAATGGTGGAAAGAGTTCGAGATCTACGAAGACGTCCAGAACCTCCAACCGGGACAATATAAAGTTATCACGAGCTCGGAGGGGACTATTGTAGATATCGCGCTGGCCGGACTTGAAAATGGTGAACTGTCAGTAAAAAGAAAAGAACAGAATAAACGCTTTTTCGGTTTTAGAAATCCGAAGCTAAACTCTATCAAGGGCGGAGCTTGGGCATATAATGTATATCAACACCCATACAGGGAGCCGGACACAGAGAGCCTACTGTCAAACAGATATATAGAGCATAACGGAAACTTATTAAACCTTGAAGTCATGTATAACGAAAAGCATCAGATATACGTAGTAGTTCATAAAGCAAATCAGATATATGACGACTCCGTTGTCTATACATTAGATAAGCAGCTTAAAGACTCCCGTTACAAGTTCAAGTGGGGCGAAAAGCTAATTGATACAAAGATATGGAAACTATACCAGCGCGGCCTATGGACTTATGTCAGCAACACGGAGGGAAGTTTAATAGACGACTACATGAGAAATATGAAGATGTTATAAATCAGAAAACCCCGGGGACTTCCTCGGGGTTTTCCTTTTGGTGATGAATTGATAGCCATAAAGGTAGAAGAGCATTGAAACTCTAATTCAAATATATACCACTTTTTAGAGCTGCGTCAATAGCTGCCTTTTCGTTCTCTGTCGCTCTGGGTATATTAATATAAGCTTCTCTAACTCTTGTAAAGCCGTGAGCTTCTCTTAATACCATTAACTTAGAAGCCGGTGCTCCGTAATGATATGCCGCCCCGGCCGGATCCGCCGGCTTGCTTCTCTGGACTATCAGATAAGGTGTTCTATATATTGAAAGCGCCCCGGCGTTAGCGTTGAAGCCGTTACACTTTGCGACGCCTCCGTGATATCCCTCTATGCCTCCGATAATTCCACCGGCTACCGCTCCGATAGCTCCGCCTGCTATTGGCTGCCCTGCAAGCGCTCCGCCCTTAGCTCCAAGCGAGAAGCCGTTAGCAGCTCCCGATATTACACTTGATAAGAGTCTGCTTCTATCAGCTGCCGTGATAGGTAACTGAACGGCGCAATTTCCTGTAAACATATAAGCACATTCTGAGACGTTGCGGTCGTCAATATCGCCCTTAGACGGTGATATATTAGCTACACAAGTCCCCGTTATGATATCTATACGATATTTAAGTGTAAGCTTGCAGCCGATAACGTCTCTTGGATCCAAGTCAACAAATCCGATATATGGCAAGTAGCAAGAAACTTCTGTCTCTGTAATATCTCTATAATCATTATAAAATGTCGGTACTGTTAAAATACCGCAATCAAGATTTATTACATTATTTGTAACTACGGGCGCTTGTACTTGTGTTTGATAGTCGCCCAGCATTATATTATGGTTTCCTGTCTTAGCTATGTCTGACGCTTCAACAAATATCTGATGCCAGCTTATTATCCCGTCCGTCGGATTGACAAATGTCTGTTTTAATATCTGGATAGCCGTCTGGTTCCATAGCTCGCCGCCCAGCGCGTCCATATTTGCGTCACTGGGATTGTATATTGTCCAGAACTTAGAGCTTCCGGCCGTCGGAGTCATTACGCTTTCAGCTTGTGATATTGTGTTTATCGGTGTAGTTATTGACGGGATCGTTATAGGATATCCGCCCGTTATATTCTCCGGCGCCGGGTTTCCGACTGTCGGCGTATTAGTTCCGACTCCCACAGGAAGATATACTTTTGTTACTGGCGTGTCGGGATCTCTGGGATCTATTGTTACTTCGGTGTCTCTATCGTCCCACCAGTCCGGGCGCTCTGTCGGTAATATGTCTATTATGTCTTCGGGCGTCATGTCCGGCGTTAAGTGGATATAATCGGGATCATAAGTTATATACGGCTTTTGTCCCGGTATCCAATTACAGTTAGCGAAGATATAAAGCTGGTTATTTATAGCTTGCTGCTCTTGTGTTGTGAGTGACTCGAAGTAGTTAAAGAAATCTTCGAAGCTATAAATAAAGTTGACTCTGTTGGGTACTTGTTCGCCCTCGCCGTAACCATACCAACCGCGGTTAAACTGTCTATATTTTGCTTTTATCCTGTTCGGGTTGACGCTTAACTCTATGACCGCATAGCCGTAAGAGGGATAATTAGCATAAATGTTATATAGTTCGTTTTCACAATATAAACCGCTTAAAAATATGTCTTGCTGCCCTCCGGCTTGTATCTCTGAAAGCCATATATTCGGATAGTAGCCAGTTGCGTTATAGAGATCGTTTGAAAGCTGCTCCCACATAGGCAACTGAGACGGCGGCCAGTTATAACCGTTTTCGAGTTCCTGAGCCGTCGGCAACTGTTGAATACCCTGTATCAATGCCGCAAACATCATAGGACGAAGAAAAGCACCAAGCCAGCTATCGCTTGCCGGCAATGTCTCGCCGCCCTCGTCTTTCGGGGGTTTTAACTGTATCTTATCCCCGGCTTGCGCTTGCATCATAGCCGCTTTTGTTTCGGGATCATCTCCGAAAATATCCTCCGGCGTAAACATTCCCATTTGAGCACAAACTGACAATATGGCCGCCAGATTGTCGACACTGTCGAATGATTTAATATTGTTTAATGCGTTTGGATCTCCTCTGAGCCATTGCATCATGGAAGAACTGGCAAGAAGAGCCAAGTCTTCTATATGCTCCCATGCTTCCTCGGCTCCCTCCAGAGTCGGCTCCATCATGTAAGCGTCACCGGCGGCAAGCTCCAAGTATCGGCTCCACATATCGTCTATGACGCTATCGGGTACTGTTGCCAAGTCGAGATTGACTCCGGCCGTCTTTAGAACTGCTTTTGCGTAATCGTTTCTATTGACGTTTACTTGTATAGATCCCTTGTATCTCGTGCTCGTTGTGGCGTCGCTTGTCGGTACAAAGTCGATTATAACGTTTGTCGGTGTGCTGGCTGCGTTCTTCTGAGCGCTCATTTGTACTTTATACAAACGCTCAATATAACCGTCTTCGGTGAGTTCGCTCTCGCTCTGGGTATATTGCCAGCCGACTATCTCCCCGTTTGCATTTACTACGGGAGTTATGCCGTTTACTTTGCATAGATCCAGATAGTTATCGGGAGTGACTCCGTTAATTGTTATTGTAGGCGTGTCTATGTCGACGCCCTTTGTTATCTGTCCATATGTATATGGTTGAGCCATTTAATAATTACCTCCTCCCGCTGCTATTAATATGTTTTGCGGAGTGCCTGAAAAGCCTTTGCTCCACGTGTACCGCTGCATGAAGTTGTCAACCCTTGAAACGTAGCCGCCGTTATTAATATACGTGGTACAATTTGCCGGGTCTTCCTGTCTGTCAACTATTGCCGGTATCGTTAATATCTCGTCTTTGAAAGACATTAAGACGTCGATAGAACCGCTTAGTATATACATACCATTATTGGTCAATGTGATTGATGCCGTGTAATATCTCTCAAGCTCCGGGATATAACAATAATTTACTTTGTTTAATACGCTCTTAGGAACGTCTGAGAGTACGAGCTCCGGCGCTGAGATATCAATCTCGCCGTATGGCTGAGCGCTCTCATTAGCCAGAACTACAAGACGTTTAACTAAGACGTTCGGATCCGATAAGTTACGATATAAAATAATGTCCATACTTAACCCTCCTCGAAGTAAGGCTCCGTTATCATGTCGATGATATCAGCCATAAGGATATCAAGGAATTTAAAATCAGCGACGGCTCTCTCTTTTTCAAGCAGCTCCTGAGAAGAAGTAACTCCTATATTTCCCTCTCTGGTCGTTGTTATCGTGTCTTTATAGGCGTCTTCGTCGTGCTCGTCAGTGTGTGCGCCTTTTACGTGCGTGTCTTCGTGCTGGTCTGTCGTGTAGTCGTCCTGATGTTGTAAGACTTCGCGCTCCTGTTTCGATAAGTTTCTAAAATTGTCGTTATCGTATGGCGTTGTTTTATTCGTTGTATTGTCGTCAAGCTGTCCATAGACAGTGTTGCCGGTAGTCTCTCCGTAGGTGTCAGTGTCTTCTCTTTCCGCGAAAGTGTCCTCCGTGTGACGCTTGTCTATGTCGTGCGTTTCGATTATCTTCGCGTCAACGTTCCATAGTGGATTATACTCAAGCTCTAATGTATCATATAGCTTTTGCCACTTGCTTCCGTAAACAAGGAAAGCAACGCCGACTGTTGACTCTATTGTCTCCAAGTCTTCACTTATCGCGTGAAGATCTTTATACTTTACGCCCATATAGTAGGCGTCAATGTCCGCCGGGGCCGTCATATAGTCCGCCAGATATTCCTCAGTCCTCGTTGACGGTATCAGCGTCTTGTTTGCCGTCTTCAGCTTCGCCAGTATCTCCGCTAGTCTCATCGTTTGCTACCTCCTCGTTATTTAATATGATATCGTTCTTTAAATGCTCCCACGCTTTAGAATAGTCTACGCTTAAGTCAGTCCCGAAAAGTCTGTTTGCTTCGTCAATAAAAGCCTGTCTCTCTTTTAAAAGGATCTCCGGATAGATACGGCTATAAGTAGTATATCCCTCAAGCTCCGCGGCCGTAACCTGAGCCATTTTAGATGCGCTGCTTAACGGGTGTCCGTAAAATGTCATAAAGCGCCTTAACTGGTCGTCGTAGAACTTCGACATATACTGTAATTTGTCGGTGTGCTCCGGCTCGGTTAAGTGCATCATCGTAACGGGTTCTGTTCCTCCGTCCAGTAGATCGGACTTGATGCCCTCATAACTTATCGCTTTTATGTTTCCGCTCTGAATTGACTCCATAGCGTCATTAATAGCATTCTTTGTTTTGCTATCCTTAGCCAGTGGAATAGGATTGAGACGCGCTTTGTTAAGTATGGACTTTATAGAGATATCTGTCTCGTTGAAAGTCTCCGCATAGTTCCATATCATAAGCTCCGGGAGTCTCAACTCGTTATTGAAACATAGAACGGCCGTCTTTCCTATCTCCGCCGTGTACTTTTCACCGTTTAATGTGTTTAGATCTATCTGGCCTATCGGGATCCCGTTCTCGTCTTTATCGGTATATGTAAAGAAGCCAACGTGGAGAGCTCCGTCTTCGCTCTGACATATAGCAGCGTAACCATATGAAAGCAGCAAACGCTCAAGAAACTCTTTTCTAAATGGTAAGTTTTTATATTCAAACATACCCATAACAAGCTGGTAGCAAGTCCAGAAATTTTTATACTCGTTCAGAGTCTTTAATATTTCCGTCCCTTTTTTATTCTTCGGGTTTAGATCGAAGATATTAAAATCGAAGAACGGAAAAGGCATTACTTCAAACATCTTTTAACCTCCTATACAACAAAAGGCGGAACTAGTCCGCCTCTTGCTTTGTGATATTGATTAGTCAGCTATGAAAGCAACTATTGAGTAACTTGAGTCAATGATATGATCAAAGAGCTCATGATAGTATGTGTTCCAGAAGTCAGCGCTTGCCGTGTAGTTGCTTGTTACCTTTGAACGTCTCAAGCAGATACCGATAGCGGACTTGTCAAACATAAGACCAAGGACGCCGCTCTTTTCGTACTTTGTTGACTGTCCTATCTTTGCCGCTTCGTTAGCCTTAACATATACGCTTGAGAGTGTAGCATCATCAAACTCGTATACTGTATCGGGATCTGTTGCCGTGTCAATATGCATTACACCCTGCCAGCTTGTGATAGTATCCATAGCGCCTACGCCAATCTCTTCGGGGTTGAAAGTATTCGCTTTAACGTAGAACTTGCTATTTGTTACGAAACTATCAAGCATAACAAGTGTCGGGTCCTCGTCGCACCAAGTAGGCATTGTCTTATCATTGAAAGCGGTTGAGATCTCCATAAGGTAGTCTCTTGTCTGTTTGATGCGCTTAAGAGTGTATGCGATAAAGTTAGGATCATACTTAACTTCGTCGTAAATAGGGTTTCTATATGTTTCCGGGTTTGTTCCAAGTGGTATCTGTTCAACTATGCCCTCAGCTACTGCGTCGGTGATAAGATGAACCGCTGAATTGTTCTTAACGTCTGAGATAGCGATAGCACACTGGAGCAGCATCTTTTCAACTACTGAAAGAGCCAAGTTAATAGTAGAGCGGATCTTTGCTTCTTTTGCGCTTATATACTGGTTAAGCTTGTCCCAAGAATTGAAAGCTTCTTTAAGGACTTCGCGCTCTGTTGACATAGGGACACAAATAGCCTTAGCTTCGTCGAAGATCTTACTGTAAGTAGGCTGGCCGTAATAAGTGTGCTCCATTACTGCGAAGTTGTCGCCGAACTTCTTAGTATACATAGGATCGTCGAAGATCTCGCCAAGTCCGAGGCGTGTTCTTTCAAGAAATCCGCCCCAGTCGTAGCTCTCTACGTAGATCGAGGGGAGTCTTGTGCTATACGTTCTTGTCTCGATGATATGGCGGCCTATAAGAGCGATTAAGCCATTGTTAAGAGAAGCTATTTTGTCTTCTCCAGTTACATCTTTACCTATGTCAATAAGTGCCTGAGAGTCAAGAGCTCCAAACTCAGCGTTTGAAATAGGCTCCTGAGTTTCGGGATTTATTAAGGGCATATAATCGGCGCCCATTGTTTGCGCGATAGCGTCTCTAACTATCTGGGTAGCTTCTACTAATTTCATATTGTTATTTCCTCCTTATTTCTTTTTCCTTGATTTTGTTGATTCCGAAGCGGTTTTTATATATTGAACTGTCCATACAATATCAAGTTTGCTATATGTTGCGCTTCCGATATTCAGCTTAATTGACGAACTACTAGACTCGAGTATTAAGCGAGCTAAATCTGGAGTTGATATAAAATTACCTGTTATAAGTGGTGAGGTATCAGCAACTTCAAAATATAATCTTACATCGTAAAAAATTATCTTTTCCGCTCCTAATGCGTTAATATCGCTTGTAATGTCAACGGAACTATTAGCAACTACGTTTGTCTTATTGGTAACGATAGTTTTTTCGTATAAGTCCGAGCCGTCTATCCATTTTCCGATTTTGTGCTCCGTCGTTGAATAATTACTACGAGTGTCGATCTCAGTTAATGCTCCTTGTACGTTGGTAGCCTCTAAACCCGTACCGGTATTATCATAACTGATATCGGCGGCCGTTCCTCCTGTCTGAGATTCTTTAAGATCATCAACTTCATTCTCAAGTAGATCAATAGATTTGTTTATAGTGTAACCTTTCATGTTTTGGAGTCCTCCTTTCCTATCTCAA
>JAEEGL010484536.1_pt1 | contig 12673 bp, 9 predicted proteins | sample 9134231 | NCBI WGS metagenome assembly JAEEGL01 (sample SAMN16246548, study PRJNA631951) | gut metagenome | biome: gut microbiome; feature: rumen; material: fiber-attached | host: Bos | place: Iran: Karaj | collected 2018-10
CAGAGACTACCTCAACGACATCATCGAGAAGATGCCAAGGATGAAAAATGCCACACTGGAGGAATTGGTGCAACTGCTGCCACACAAGTGGAAGTTGCAGCACAGCACCGACTGACGACAACACTACATACAATTGGTACTACCATTGTCGCTGTCTCTTTTGGTGGGGGGTACTTCTAAGAGTGCTTACTGATAGCCAAACCTGTTTATTCTCAATTATTTGCTCAGTTAATGGCGACAAGGCTCTATATTTATAGAGTATCTTGGGTTTTATTATTGACATAGTCATCTAATATTATTTATACGAATATATTTACTTTGAAATGTCACTTAGCTTCATTGCAAACAGGTTTCTATAATTTATTAGATAATCTGCCACTTCATATGTCTCCTATAATATATATATATATCAGATAGGCCGTTACTCAACTATTCTATATCCGAGCATATCGATCACCAAATATTCGAATATCATTTTTAAATGACACTAACTGTTTGATCACAACATCTTTATGACGAATTTTGTTGGTAGATGTTAAAAGGCGTTGAATTTCCTTGGTCGTTAGCACTTGTATTATCCTAACGAGTGTTTCAACGCTACAATTGCCTTCTGATGCCAATTGTATTGCATGCTTCATCACTTTAGTAATAACACTCTTATAAACAGCGATACATCTTGTGGAGAATGGGTAGCCATCAACATAATCCGTTGGAATATCGCCAAAACCTACGAAAGAAAGCACACCACATTCGATGGCTTTCCTCCCCAAACTCTTCGCTGTGTTCCTATTAGAGTTGCATGAGAAACAGAAAAAAATTTTATCTTTAAATTCAGAAATGTTGTTTGCGTCTATGAACACTTCTTTTATATAATAGTCAGTATTCTCTGCTCTTACCAAAGGGTCTGCAGGCATTTCGCCATACTTGCCACAAGCCCCACATAATTTACTTTCTCCACCATGTCCCATAAATAAAATAAATCGCCTATCCTTCGATGCTTTAATGCAGTTGTCATGGTCTTTGTCAGATAAGTGCACTTTATAACAATGCCAATTATTTCCAATCGTCCTCGTTTCATATGTGTTAATTCGGTTGAGGAACTTAGTGGAACAGCCCCTATCTATAGGGAACATTGCAAAGATCTTACTCATACCCTTCTACCTTGGTTATAATGGCCATAATATGGTCTGTCATCTCTTTTCTTATAGCAATAGCTTGAGAATCTCTTGATTGAAGCAATTTTCCAATCTCTACAATCGTCTTATCTTCATAAGGAGGAATAGAGCAATGAATTTTATCACTATTAATAGCAAGCATTGACTCAATCATCCTATCATCTATGGTAATATCGGGTTCCTTCTCTAACAAATTCTTGAACTTATTCTCGAACTCGCCAGAACTTTTCAGGTAATCAACATCATAACGGGTTAGCAATTTCATCATAGAAACCTGCTCTTCAAAGGTTCCTTCACCACGGGTTAATAAATCACCTATTACGCTTTCAATTTGAGCAGAGTATATTACAACCTTCTTGCGATAATACAGATTGATATCACTGAAAAGGCTGAGAACATCAATTCCTTTCAACTGCTCCTCTATCAAATTATAATCCGTGGCAAAAACATCAAGATGATGGATAAAAGGAACCTCCCTTAATGCTTGTGCAAAAGCATCCTTGTCAAAAGAGATGTCATCTCCTTTTTCTGTACGCTTCTGATAGGCTATAGGGTTTATCTCTTTATACACAAGTGCTATCCCATCATTCTTCAAGCTGGCGGCTATTCGTTTCAGCCTATCGGCTTGGGATTGTTCATCAACCAACAACAAAAACCTCTGTTCCATTATTTGAAATAAACTCTAAAATGAATACCCTTGTTATTTACTGGCTCTGCAACTTCAATCGTTGCTCTCAGGTCATTAAGAGATTCTCTTATCAAATACATACCATAACCTGTTCCATTCTGTTTTCCTGATGTAGCAAAGTTGAAAATCGCATCAGGATCAGCTTTGAATAGATCTGAGAGACCGTCTCCATCATCATATACATCAATCTGCAGTCCGACATTATTGCGTAAGCAATCTATCCATAGATTATGTGCATTCCAGTCAACAGAATTATTGATAAAGTTATCGAGAATGAGACCCAAATCAAGCTTACTGCCCATTATAGCGAATACGTCAGTATCTGAACTAAAATGACACTTAATCTTTTTATGAACCTCGTTCTTCAAATATCCCTCTATGAATAGCGGTAAGTTTATTTTCTGAGAATCAGACTTAGACAAATCACAACTCAATATCAAATCTGTTGCCATTATGGATTTCATAGACAACTTACGAATATTTGAAAGCGAAGCTACAATGATATCATAATAATCAGTCCCTTTCACCTTATTTGCAATGAATTTCATTAAATCGTCAATGTCATCATTAATGCGACTATTATTATTCTTCACATGGTGTATAAGAGCGTCTGTATCGGGGCTAGTTGCCTTCTTATAGAACTCCACCTTCAAAGATTCTAACTTCTTTTCTTTTTCTGCTTTCTTACGTTTTCGTTCTTCTTCTGCGGCTTTTTGTTCTGCTTTGAGTTTCTCGTTTTCTGCCTTTATCTTTTCATTTTCAGCTTTTAATTTAGCGACTTCAGCTGCTCTACGTTTTTCCTCTTCCTCTTTTGCTCGTTGTTCAGCCTTAAGTTTCTCCTCCTCGGCAAGTGCAGCCCTTTGTTCAGCCTCTGCAGCCTTTCTCTCAGCCTCCTCTTTCTGGCGGTTAAGCTCCTCTATTCTTTGACGGGCTTCCTCTATTTTTTGCAACAAAGACGTATCGCCTGTTTTTTGAGCAATCAATTCGAGGTCAGAAATAAACTGAGGCTTAATAGAGTTTGACATAAACTGCTCATCCAACAGATTTGCTAGTTCTGTATTGTAATATATGATTTCAACATTATCATCGGAAGACAACGACTTAATTAACTTCACAAAATCAATTTTACTTCCGAGACTTGAATCTAAAACATAGTCTGGTGATTCCGCATCTTTATCTGCCGCTTGAAGTTTCTTTCTTTCTGCATCACCAATTTCTTTTGATGCATAATAATCGTTTTTCAAGAAAGCTTCTCCCCATAACACACCTGCGACATATCTCTCCAACCGTCTGTGGGCTGTTTCAAAAAGCTTTATAACTTGCCGGGCCATCGGTGTGTCTACTAGACCACCATCACGACTCGAAACCTCTTTCAACTCATCTACATGCTCCGTATGAATGTCAACTCTGCCCAACAAGTCACGACTTCCCAAATAACGGTTATGTCCTTGCTGAGCTCTAAAGTCAAGTCCCCAGCTATCATCTCCAGTCTCACCAAATGGAAGTATACGAAATCCATTCCTAAAAAGAAACACTGATCCATAATTGACCACTTGAACTCCCATTATACTAGAAAAATTGTATTTTGCAGCCCTGTTAAGAAATGAAAGAGACACTGTTGCATTTTCAAGCAATTTATAATTTTTATTCACTTCTTTGATGCGATAAATGTCTACACCTCTATCCGAGAGAGTGGTTGTTATAACATCATGGTTTACCCGAACATCTATCTGGGTTGTCTTAAGCTTGATTATGCTTGCAATACTATTCTTAAGGATGCCATTAACTATGTCGCGGTCATATCCTTTTCCTTCCTCAATTAATCTTTTGTCTTCTTCTTCTTCCCGTTTACAGAATATCTCTATGGCGAAATCATTGGTTTCAGAGATAGGATTGATCAGCTTTTCCAGTGAACGTTTGAGTTCCAAAAGATGTTTTCTCGTCCAGGGAGTTTCCTCATCATGAAGACCGGTTAATTCTATAATAGTTCCTTGACCTTTTTGCTGAGGGTATATTGGGGGGACACTTACTATTTCGTGACCCACTTTTATTTCTTCAAATTCTATACTTTGATCCTTCTCAAATTCTTTCCAGTCAACATAGATACGGTCAGCAGTGATGCTACCTTCTGTACAAGTAGTCATCGTCATATAACGGCCTAATCTGTCACACGAAAAGCGTCCTATTCCCTTTGCTCCTGCATAGAAGCGTTTTATGTTATCCCTATAAGAATGCTGCTTATCCGACTTTTCTGAGCTGTCTTTTTTTTCCGAGAAGCCAAGAAACAACCACTTGTTCTTGATTTCATCAAAAGACATTCCCTTACCATTGTCCGCAATGATGATTTTATCATCTGCGAAAGTTATGTCAACCTTACTCGCATATGCGTCATATGAGTTTTTTACAAGTTCAAATATGGCCACATTATCACTCGTAATTAGGTCTTTACCGACAAGATCCTTTAGAGCAGAACTAATTTTGAATTGCAGCTCATCCATAACTATATCATCTCTTTTAATACCAACCCAGCCTGATGTGCAAACAGCGGAGGTATAGCATTACCTACCTGACTGTAACGAGGAACTTCCTTTTTACGCTGGTCGCCTCCTGTGGTGTATTTACTCTTGAACTCATACCAGTCGGGGAATGACTGGATACGTGCACATTCGCGAACGGTCATTATACGAGGTTCTTGATAGTGCAGATAGTCATCTGGCATATTGGTAATGGTTGGGGCTACAGCCTGTCCGTCCAATATATAAATACCACGTTGCTTGATACCCCATACCTCACGAGCTTTCCCATCTATTCGTTTCCCTTTGACTGGATATTCGGCAAGGAGTTTCTTAAAGCAAGCTAATTTACCTACGCCATGACGGGCAAAGCTATGACTCTGAGGAACGAAATCCTCTACATCTTGACGCATATAGCTTTGATAAGGTGTAGCCGCAGCACCATAGACTCCAGAAAGAAAGTTCTTCCGGTCGGGAGTGGGGACTGTACCATTTTCTCTCAAAAGGTCAGAGATTGCATCTGTTATAGTCGTATCTTTGCTCAGGCCTCGTTCAGATAGAAATGATTTCCTGTTATTCTGAAGTCCTGCAAAAAAATCTCCCGCATTTTTCTTTAAACTCTTCTGAATACCAACAAGGATAAAACGTTTCCTGCGCTGAGGAACGCCATATTCAGAAAAGTCTATAACATGAGCACTCACATCGTATCCCAGCTTCTTCAGTTGGTCTACAACAACTACAGAATAAGGCACCGCATCAGGATTGTCTTTTTTATCAAAAGCATAGGTAAAACCCTTTACATTTTCAAAGAGCAGTATTTGGGGGCGAACCATCTTAATAAAATCAATATAAGCAAAGACTAACTGGTTCCTAACATCATCTTCCATCCTTTTGCCTGCCATTGAAAATCCCTGACAAGGAGGCCCGCCTGCTACCAGATCAATGGCTCCGCGAAGATGCTTTAGTTCTTTCCTATACCGCTTATTTACCTCTATAATATCAAGAGGTTCTTTTGGCAGCCATTCTGGCCAATCAAAGTGATTTTTATTTTCTATAAGATTATAATTCAGCGTCTCAAAGGCACAAGGATTCTTTTCTACAGCAAATACACCATTCCACCCTGCTTGATAGAGTCCTAAAGACAGCCCTCCGCAACCAGCAAAAAGGTCTATTACGGTATACTTCCTTTTGTCCATTATTATTATATTATGTAAGTAATCATATGGTTCTATTATGTAATCGTACATTTCCGATGTACATTCTTAATTTGCAAAAATAGTATTTTTTCTTCAATCGCAATACGTTTCTTGTGATTTTTTACAATATTTTAAGATTTTACGTTTATGGTTGTCTTTCTTCTTAGAAGAAAAATGCAGGAATCTGAAGCACTGTACCTTTGCACGCAAAAGCATCAAGAACATTTATCTTCGGATGGACTCACCGTTCCAGCATAAGCATAATAATAGTCACGGAAGTTAAATCACGATACGTGAACAATATTTACATAGTTCAAAGATAGAAGGTTATTCTTCAGCACATCTATTACATCAAGTTCGCCTCGCAATTCGAAAATATTCAGGCTCCCGAGTCCAATAAATCTTAGTCATCTAATTGGTAATACCAGATTGACTTATATGATAGCCTATCACAATGTGGCTCTCAGAGGCAAATTCATTCGTCACAGCATCGGGACCTCTGTAGTTTATAACGGCAAGATTATACTCTTTTCTCGTTCTATCATATGTGGTATAGACAATAATCGTTTGGTCATTATCGGCTGAAGGTCTCTCTTCCCCCCAGCCATCTGCTCTTGGCAAGAGTAAAGTTTGCAAATCTTTTCCTAACGAATAAAATGCGAGTACAATATTGCATAATAGACTAGCTAAGATTTCTAACTTTTTAGTCCTCGTTCAAAGCAGTCTATATATTGTTTAGGAATTGTCCTGCGAATAGACTCGACATTTTGATACTTACCTTGTACGAAGCCATGATATCTTGAAAGATGCTCAACGAAATCATTGCAGTTAACTCTTTTGTATATTGAGCCGTTCCCTGCCGTAAAACGTAGGCATCCTGCGGACGGAAGTCTTCTTGTATGAAAACAGATTCTACCTTCACTACCCCAAGCTCCTTGATCTTCATTGTTTTCCCATGTGATACTTGTTGAACCATCTGACTTTGCCAAATAGCCAAGCAACTCGTAATAATCCTCAGGACATGAGAAACTAACCTGTCCGTTTCTTCCAAAATGTGATTTGTACATAACTGTGATTCGTTTTGGTTATCCAACTTGATTGTAATAGTCATGAATATACCGTCGTATAGTATTGAAAGAGTCACTTTCATGAAGAGCATTACAGGAAGTTCCCGTATTCACAACATGCAAAAATGATTTCTTCGAGTAGAAAGTTTCGCCATGTGTGTTTATGTAATCTTCAACCGTACGCGATTTGGCCATAAGACACACCAATTGATACTCCTTGTCAATCAGATGAAAGTTGCTTCTAGGGTGAGCCTTTTGTCTATGTTGGCTACTCGTTAATAGAATAAGATTTTCAAAGTAGGATGCCAGTTCTGGAAATTCTGACTTGGGGAAAATGTGATGAACTTCGGTTGCTACACCATTGGCCAAATCGTCATGAACCTCACTAATGGTTCCTTGTTTCTCTCGTACCTTCCTAATTGCTTTGTTGACCTGATAATCAACGTAGAAATCCTGATTCATTTGCTCAATTTCTACCGCTACTGCTTGTTGCCTTGTTAGAGCTTTTTGTTTCTTATCTTTATCTCTCCAGTTCACCCTATTATACATGAGATCATACCAGTCAAGTAATTTACCATTGCTACCTGGCAACATATTGCTGTAAGCAAACAAGTTAAATACTTTATGGAATATCCTATCAACGTCCGTTTTTGAGTGAGATGGTGATAGTAGCGCGCGCAGAGTACCGCTCATAGCGCTGTCAGAGTACCGCCGTTTCACGCTGCGCGATTTTTCATAGCGCTCCCACGATACCACCATTTTCTTTTTCCCTTTTGCTAAAATCCGACAGCGTGTGTAGCGCACCATGAGTACCGCTCCGTAGCGCAGTCGGAGTACCGCAAGAAAACATCTACTCGCATACTTGCATTTGGCCATTGGCGGCTTATATTGTGTGCAGTGGTGCAGCAATGCGCCCAGAGTTAATTCACACAATTACAAACCGTCTAAAATGCAAGATTATGCACAGACAGAAAGAGATTCTGCGATTGTTGCAGGAAGGCATGTCCCAGAGTGCGATATGCGCTGAGATGCAATGCAGCAAGAGCACGGTGTCGCGCCTGAAGCAGAAGGCCGACGACACAGGCAAGAGCCTCGGTGAGCTTATAGAGCTGCCCGACGGCGAGTTTGAAACCATCTTCGGCCAGCCGTCATCCGGCACCTCTGACCCTCGCAAGGAGGAACTGATGCGGATGATGCCCGAGATACTGAGGCGCTTGAAGCTGCGGCATGCACACATGCAGTACGTCTATGACGACTACTACTTCAAGGAGTGTCCCGACGGCTACAGGTACACCCAGTTCAAGAAGTATGTCAAGGAGTACCGTGAGCAGCATGACTATTCCTACCACAACACCTACGAGCCGGGCAGAGAGTGGCAGATCGACTTCGCCGGTGATGCCCTTTGGCTTACCGACCCCAGGACAGGCGAGCGTCAGAAGTTGGTGGTGCTTGTATGCGTGATGCCGTACAGCAACCTGCCGTTTATGATGGCCCTGCCCAAGGCCACGACGGAGTGGTTCTATCACGGCCTGAACAAAGGTCTGGAGTTTATGGGGGCACTGCCAGCCATCGCCAAAAGCGACAACATGAAGCAGTGGGTGACGAAGTCCGACCGCTACAGCCCGTCTTTCTCGGAGGCCAACGAGTCGTGGTGTACGTACTATGGCATTGAGGCGACGGCATGCCGTGTGCGCCATCCGCGCGACAAAGGTCCGGCAGAGGGAGCCGTGAACCAGCTCTACAAGTACGTCTATCCTCGCATTGAGGGAATGAAGTGGCCTACGCTTGAGTCTGTCAACGAACGCATCTTCGAACTGCTCGACGAGTACTGCTCGCTCCCATACAAGGGCAGCACAAGATGGGAGATTTTCGAGAAGTACGAGAAGCCTCACATGAAGCCGCTGCCGCAGTCGATGTACCGATTCCGCTACCGAAAGGAGGTGAAACTGACGGGAACATACCATGTCTGTGTAGGTGCTGAGCGTCACATGTACAGTGTCCCCTTCAAGTACGTCGGCCAGATGGTGAAGGTATTCTGGGACGTGGAGCAGGTCGAGGTGTTTGTAGGCAACGAGCGGGTGGCCAGACATGACAGAAGCATGGTGCCGTACGGTCACTCCACGGATCCTGCGCACATGCCTGAGAAGCACAAGGCCTGGGAACAGGCCAAGGGGGTCAATGCCGCCACGCTTACGGACTGGGCCGCTCACATCGGGCCGTCTGTGAAGTGGGCCGTGGAATACATCTTGAACAACACCACCTTCCCACAGCAGGCCTATGGCAGGTGCAGCGGCGTGCTGGCTCTTGCGAAGAAGTACGGCAGGACTCGTCTTGAGCATGTATGCGCCATGATGAGGGAAGGCTCAGGCGTGGCCAGCTATGGGAGCATCCGCAATATGCTGCGAAATAATCGCGACATCGGAGATTCTCCCAGCGAGAGTTACTCACGCATCCCGCATAACGACAACGTGCGTGGGGCATCCGCTTACACCTCTGTAACGGAGAAGGAAGAGAAAGGAGGCGGCCATGAGTGACTTCGGTATCATTATCGAGCAACTGAGGGGAACGCTCAGACTCGACGGCATGGCAGAGGCCTGCTATGATGTCAGCAAGATGCCGGTACACATGAGGCCCGGCCTGGAGGCACTGCTGGCCAAGATGATTGAGGCGGAGATACGCCATCGTGACGATGCCAGAACGCAAAAGTTGCTGAAGGCAGCAAAGCTGCCTGTCAAGGCTCATGTGGAGGATGTCATCTGCTCTGCGGAGAGGAACCTCACACGCGACAAGTGGGAAGCACTCTCAGACTGCGGATTCGTCAGGCGTGCCGAGAATGCGCTCGTTACGGGTGCCACGGGAACGGGGAAGTCCTATGCGATCTCTGCCCTGGCACATCAGGCATGCTCTATTGGGCTGAAGACCCTCTATCTCAACATGAACCACTTCGTGCCAGTTATGAAGCAGGCCTATCTGGATGGCACGTCGGAGAAGCTGCTGAACAAGCTCAGCAAAATAGACCTCCTCATATTGGATGACTTCGGCATGCAACTCATGACAGCTGACATACGATCCATCCTGCTTACAATCGTGGTAGACAGATATGAGAAGAAGTCCCTCATCGTCAGCTCGCAGCTGCCAGTGAACAGCTGGTATGAGTACATCGCCGAGAACTCGGTCGCAGATGCCATGCTTGACAGACTCTTCAACGGCTCACACCATATAGACCTCACCGGACCGTCGATGCGTAGGGGAAACAGGAAGTAATGGATGAGTGAAAAAGGCACCGCATCAGGCTATGGTACTCGCACTGCGCCGCAGCGCTGATGGGGTGTCTTTCAACAGCGTGAAAAACGCTCTCAGAGTACCGGTACTCTCGATGCGCTATGAGCGGTACTCTCGATGCGCTCCGCGCGGTATCGTTAGTGCGCTACAGCGGTACTCCGCGAGCGATATTATCAAGATGGGGTGTTTGCAGAAATAAACCTGTGGTATTTAGCATAGATTTCTGCTTTAGCGGATTTAGGATCTGATATACAATTCATTTTATACTCATCAAAGATTCTCATTAGACCGCTATCAGAAAGAACTTTTCCAAAGAACTTTAACATAAAATTGTATGCATTTCGCTCTTTAACGGAAATGTATTCAAGCATTTCAATGTCTGCAACAGAGAAGAACAATGTTCTATCATCTTTATTAACCGTCAACACATGAGCATAAGCCAATAATTTCAATGGTTGACAAAGGACTTTGTTGTACTCATTCCTTGCACTTGGGTCTGCAGGAGAAGGCTTTCCAAAAATGACGCGACAGTTATCTATAAAAAATCGTTCATCCCACAGGTCATTTATCGTGAACGTTTTAGTAGCACAGGAAGTATTGAGAATACAATCCGCAATAAAACAGACAATGTCTGGAGTACATTTTTGGTCAACATACCTCGCGTCATGAGTCTGTCGGATATCAAAGTCGTTGTATTGATTGAGATAGTCATCAATATTCGTCATAGTTATTCAGTTTTTAGTTTGCCAAAGAAAAAAACGGAGTTGTTATCAATGTTGAGAGAGCGAGTACCGCGATTGCGAGCGATACTATAGAACTTACTGAATTCCTCTGTTGCATAATAAGCCAAATCCTCTTCTGTGATTGTCGTGTCATCTATTGTTGTGAGTATAGCGACCGAACCATCTGCTATACAATTCTGAGGCATAAAGCAAGCACGAGGATGGTATGAAAGATTAGGAACTAAGACACACTCTGTATGATTGAGATATTTCCCAACTTCCAAGCCGCTGATGTTATCTATATAGGTGTCGTAACCTTCAATGTTGATAATCTCGTTGCTTCCAATGTTCCGAGACTTTAGCACACGGATGGCTCCTTGTTGCTGAGTGTTGGATTTAGTGAGTACACGGTCTCTGAAAGTCTTGAAAATACCAAACTCCATCTTATCAGCCGCTTCGTCAAAATCCTGATTGCGATAGATTAGCCAATAAGGGAATTGTGGGTCTGTTATATAGGATTGGGGCTTCATCTCAACAGAGTTGGTGATGTAGGATTCCACTTTCGTCAATCCTTTCTTCACTTTCTTGTTGATGGTAAAAGCAATAGTTTCAATCTTGACGCCCTTGAATCCTTTCTCTCCGAAATCAACTATGTTTGTTATTGGGAATTCATTCATCAACTGACGTGTTCTATCAAATTCAGGGGCATTAATCAGACTTTTGGGCACGATAAGTGATACGACATCTCCCAATTCTATTGACTTTTCGATAAAGAATGAGAAGATATTGTTAGTGTCTGTGTTGACTACCGATTGCTTATAGGCTTTCAACAATGCCTTGTCTTTCACTTTCATATAAGGTGGGTTGCCAACCACGATATCGTATCGCTTGGGGAACAACTCAAGCAATGTATCCTTATTGATAAAGTTCAGTCTTACATTCTCAGGAAGAGGTATTGACTGGAGGATTTGCTTCAACAAAGCAATACTGTCGGGATTGATGTCAATGACATCTATATGAAGCTCTGCCACATTTGCATACTTCATAAAAAGGGATGGCAGAAAATTGCCTACACCTATAGCAGGCTCTAAAATATGAAGTATCTTGGAGTCTGGATAATCCGGCAGGTTCTTGACAACTGAGTAACAAATATCCTGTCGTGTGTAGTAGGCTGCTGTTTCCGACCTTGCTCCATTAGCATATTCTGCAATCTTTGCCAGACGCACAAAGCCAAGTTTCTTGTGCTTCTTTACGTATTTCTGCAGATTGTCTGTATCCGTGAGCCCATTCTTTTCTATTATACTCAGTACGTCTTGTTCTGTTAATTCCGACTCAGCTACTTTACCCTTAATCTTTTGGGCTATCTGCTGAAATATGATGGTGGGAACGGCTTCACCCAAACTCTGCCTGATATTCGGATCTTCTTTCTTCAGATATTTCTGTTTCTCCTCCAATGGCAAAGCATTCAATTGTGCATAGGGAATTGCACTCCATTCAAATGACTGGGGTACTGACATCATCAACATCACTTCTCTGATGGAGAACACGCGATTGTCAGTAGGATGAACCGTATTCTGACTTGCCATGATGTCGTTTCGAGTGTGAACACAGGGAGGTACTTTGTCCCAATACTGGCGAGTGTACTTATCACCATTCTTTCGCTGATTGTAGATTATTTCCCCATCTTTTTCATGGTGAGGTATTCTACTCTCGTCTTCATTATCAAAAGCCGACTGTCCTTCAGTGATGTTTTCAATCCAGCTAACCATGTGTGGCGCATACGGTCGGAATGTGTGATAGATGTCCTGGTCCCATATTTCACCCATATAATGAAGGTGTGGCAGATGGCCTATCGTCTGTCGTAACGTCTGTTCTTCTTGTCTGTCAGGGAACAGTTCGAGAGGTGTAATCTCTTTCTGGTCTTTTCTCACTCCTATGACCAGAGTTCTTGTCCTGCTGCTGGTATTGCCATAGTCCTTAAAGTTGATAACTTTGGCTGCTATGTTATAATCGCCAGCAAGGTCTAAGTC
>JAEEGL011464833.1_pt1 | contig 12673 bp, 2 predicted proteins | sample 9134231 | NCBI WGS metagenome assembly JAEEGL01 (sample SAMN16246548, study PRJNA631951) | gut metagenome | biome: gut microbiome; feature: rumen; material: fiber-attached | host: Bos | place: Iran: Karaj | collected 2018-10
AGCCAAAAGCGCATGATCCCTTCTACTTCCTCCCGGACCTTGGGATTGTCCATATTCAGATCCGGCTGCTTTTTAGCAAAAATATGCAGGTAATACTGGCCCCTTGTCTCATCATATTCCCAGGCCTTTCCCTCAAACAGGGAATCCCAGTTATTGGGCTTATCCCGCCAGATATAATAATCGCTGTAGGGATTGTCTTTTCCCTTCCGGCTTTCCAAAAACCAGGGATGCTCATCGGAGGTATGGTTTACCACCAGATCCATAATGACCTTCAACCCCAATTCATGGGCCTTATTCAGCACCTTTTGAAACAGCTCCAGATTCCCGTAGTCGGGATGGATATTCTTATAGTCGGAAATGTCATAGCCGAAATCCGCATTGGGAGAAGGATAAATGGGCGAAAACCAAATACCGTCTACGCCCAAATCCTTTAGATATTCCAATTTGTCATACACGCCCCACAGATCTCCGATCCCATCACCGTTGCCGTCGGCAAAGCTGCGGATCCAGATCTGGTAAAAGGCCATCTTCTTATACCAATCCTTCATTTTTCCACTCTTTATACATGAAACTGTCCGATCAACTCTCCCATCTTACTGATGATGCGCTCATTGATCTGGGTATCGGCTCTTACAGACTTCATGGTTGCGGAAATCTGCTCTGCCGTTTCGCTCACAACCGCGATATCTCTGGTTTCCTCTCCGGTCATTCTTGTCATTTCAGACAAGCTTTCCCGGATCCGTTCCATATCCTCCATCAGCTGCCTGGACAGGGTTTGCAACTGCTGCATTCTGTCTGCAAAGTCCCCTGCATCCGAATAGTACTCCTCGCCGATGGTTTCCATCTGCCGATAGTCTGCGCTGACCTCATCCCGGATATAGCTCACCATACGCTGGGTGGTCTGTACCAGCTCCTCTACAGTCTCCACCGTGAACTGATTGATATCACCGATCTTTTTCGCCGTCTTGGTGGTAGCATCCGCAAGCTTACTGATCTCCTCCGCAACCACGGCAAAGCCGCGGCCTGCTTCTCCTGCTCTGGCAGCTTCAATGCTGGCGTTCAGTGCAAGGAGCTGCGTCTGATTGGAAATTCCTACGATCTCTCCGGTAAGAGTTTCGATCTCATGGATCTTCCGGGAATGCTCCATCTCCTTTTCCACTTCACTGCAGATGGATTCTACCACAGCAGATACTTTTTGCAGATCCCCTGCACATTTTTCCTTAGCCAAAAGTGCCCTGTCGCTGGAGGCTCTTGCCTGATCGGCATTCTGCTCTGCCTGCTCATGCACACTGCTCAAAAGTGCTCCCGCATCCTCTGCAGCCTCGCTGATCTTCTGGGCGCTTTCGGATGTGGTTGACAGAGCGCCTGTCATGGAAGATAAAGCGTCTGTGATGGAGGAAAGCTGTCCGTCAGCGGATACGATCTGTTCCTCAGTCTGTCTGGAAAACTCAAACAGCTGCTCTTCCGTATCACGGACCGATAACATGATATCGTGCAGTTTTCCTAAAAAATCGTTAAAGTGCTCTGCTGTAGTCTCCAGCTCATCGCCGCTTTTTACCTCGATGGTCTGTGTCAGATCTCCTCCGGAACGGGCCATCTCATCCATCTTGTTGTTGATGAGCAGCACGTTTTTCGTCATCAGTCTTCCCACAAAAAGGGCAATGGCAAGGGCGATCAAAAAGACGGTCACCTCAATGATGATCATGGTCCGAAGCATCGCAAAAACTCTGTTGTTAATAACATCCACGGAGCAATCTACGCCCACGATGGCGGCTACGCTTCCGTCCTTTGCAAAAACAGGGGCAAAGCCGGAATAAACGCTCCCCCATTCATCCGTTGTCACTTCCGAATCCACAGCTACTTCACCTGCAAGAGCCTTTTCAATCACATCATAGCTCTCATAGGGATCTCCGATGGCTGCGCCTTCTTCCTGATCCGCATCCACCACAAATTCCAGCACCCCGTTTCTATTTCGCATGGTGTAGATATAGGCAATGTCACTATCCTCCACTAAAAAAGCAGACAGTTGCTCCAAAACCTCCTGATAGGTTTCGGAATCCTCCTCCCCCGGCATTAGGGATGTCAGTGCATCCGCATCCATAAAGGAGGCTGCCATCTGAGCCACATCACGGGTATGTGCGATACTCAGCTCCATCATATCGCTTTTAAGCTTCATCAGGGAAAAACTGCCCACCATGAGTCCAACCAGCAAGGCTGTAGCCAATACTGCGATGGCAATCTTGGTACGTAATCGTATGGTCCTCACCTTTGTTTTCATAGATGCTGCCCCTCTCTTTCTGTGTGTCTCACTGCTCTGTTAGCGGCGGATGCGCGTATATACTTCTATGAGCAGCCGACGAGATCTGATGCTCCTGCGTCGAGTTACGGACGCCCATACTTATGGGCGCCGAACTGTCTGAGCTAAGCAGGAGTATGCAGATTCGGCGGTTGCGGTGTATGTGCTTACTGCGGCACCTGTACATTTGTGGTACTGCCATCCGAAGACGCACTGCTTTGCACGGTCTGGTTCTGATCTGAGCCGTTATAGACTCCGGTGCTCTGCAGGCCGCCTGTGCCGCTTTGGGTGGTAGTATTCGTATTTGTATTGCTGTTTCCGCTGTTGCCTGACGTCCCGTTGGTGGTTCCGTTTTGATTGGTTCCACTTTGATTTGTTCCGTTTTGATTGGTTCCGTTCTGCGTAGTCCCGTTTGTGGTGGTAGTCACCTGAGCCTCGGGCTGTACGGTAACGGTAAACTTACAGCTGGCATCAGGATTTTCCTTGCTTCGCAGAGTTATGTAGTAAATGATATTGGCTCCGGAAATATTCCTTGGCGGTGCAAACTCAAAGTCCGCGGTCTTTCCTGAGGAACCACTGCTCTTTCTTGTCAAAAGACTGTTTTCATTCTGGGTGGATTCTCCCACCTTTCTCTCCACCAGGGTCTCAATGCCCTGATCCGAACCGTACAGCTCCCCATGGAAGGATACGGTAATGGAGGACGCAATGGCAAAATCCGCATCATCATTGATCACCGATTTGGACTCGGTAGCATCATTGGATAAGGACTTATAGGTAGCCTTGACGGACAGCTTCACATTGGAGAAGTTGATCCTCTTGGCATTTGCTTCATAGATCCGATCGCCGATGCTGCGTATCACGGCTGCCTTATCTCCTACCTTGGCGGAAATCCTTGCAAGGGACCATCCCAGATCGCCGTTTGTACCGGAGGATGCCCCTGAGGTTCTGTAAGGCTGCAGCTCGATATAGGAAATATTATGGATGCCTTCGGTGAGGATCTTCACAACGCGCTCCGATCCTGTCTCGAAGTTCCGGTTTTCTTCATCGGTAATGTACTTGCGGATATCCTCTACTCTCAGGGTTCCGGCGTTGCCGTAGGCATCCTCAAAGCCTACCGTCATGCGAACCGGTACATCAATACCGCTTTCCTCAGCACCCTGGGCTCCTGCCGTTGTAAAGGTCAGCTCCAGAGGCCATACCACTTTTTCGGAATCCGACTGGGTTCCGGTATGCTGCATGGTAACTGCAGTCTGGGACAGGGTTACGCCGCTGCCGAAGCTGTACCAGCCTGACAGGGTTCTGACGCTCTCATCCGCTTCGCTTACCAGATAGTTAGCTGCGCAGGCACGATCCACCTTGCCCTTCACATCTCCGGTGCTTACAAGCCGGATGCCTGTGATCTCCTTCACATAAGGCTCACTGAAGGTAACCTCCAGAATCTGTCCGCTGCGGATCTTGTAAATCTCCTCATCCGTCAGATAGCGATAAGGCGAGAAGACCTCCTTACCCGTAGGATCCAAAGAGGATTGATAGCTGATAGCAACCGCCAGATCCTGCTCTTTTGCAGTGAGCAGCATCTCAGGTGTATCCTCGGAAAGCTGCAGGGAAACCACCTGTCTCTGGGTAACGTCCGCTGCCTTCTGTCCGCTTCCGGCCCGCAGTCCGATAACGGAGCTGAGCCTTGTGTTATGACCGTCCAGATAGCAGGTACGGATGACTTCGTTTCCTCTGATCTGCTGGATCAGCGCATGGTCGATCCGACAGTCATCATGCTCGCTGACACCCACACCCTCCAGATATAAGGTATCCAGTACGGCTATGCCGTTTCCGGAGATGGTATCGGTGTAAAAATATCCCGCCGGAGCTTCTTCGCCCCCATCCATGCTCTTTTTCATATTTGCATTTTCGCTCTGGCCGCTGACGGAAAAGCTCTGGCCCAGGGAATCGGTATAATCCGCCCTGCAGCGAAGATCCCAATCGTTGATACTCTTGCCGTCGCTTGCGGGATACACATAGATGGCAATGGCGTCGTTCTGGTTCACAGGCTCGTTGGAATAAACGGACAACCACTTGCTGCCTTCTTTTCTCACAGCCAGCTCATTGGCCTGCAAGAGCACGCTGACCTCTTTGCTCTGGCCCGGCTCAAACTCGGTGCGAAGTACACCCTCGCCGCTTTCAAAGGCCATATTGGAAGCCAGGAAGCGGCTCTTTCCTTTTCTCAGATATTCTCCGCCGGAGGTGAGCCAAAGGTTGCCGTCCTCCTCCACAACGGAAAAGCTCAGGCTCGTTACGGGCCACTCGCTCTTTTTATCAAGGGTCTGTCCGATGAGGGTTGCCTTATAGATGGAGCGAACGTTTTCCAAGGAGATCTCGAAGCGGTCTGTATGCTCCCCGCGGAACATATACTTGGGATCGCTTACGATCTTGGAATTGCCCTCACTGTCGCTGTCCTCCAGACGCTCTTTTTCATAATAACGATACATGGCCTCCACCACATCATAGGTAGCATAGCAGGGACGTCCCGCTGTGTCGATGTAATCCAGGCGCATCTTCATACTGCCCTTAAACTGGCTGGTTGCCGGGGCATAATCCCCAGTGGATAGGCAAACCAAAAAGCTTAGTTCATTGGTACAACGATTCACCAAAAGATCATAATAGCTCTGGTCTCCGGAGCCTGTCAGTCCGCCGCCGATCCAGCCCTTGCCGGGCAACTGATCGATGACATAGGTATCCGCATAGGGAAGCCCCGTCTGCTCGGTAACCCTGATCTCCTCAATGCAAAGCTTATCGGAAGCCGTCTCATTGCTTTCATTGGCTTCAGGAAGGATCCTGACGGATACCAGGTCTCCTAAATCTTTTCCCGTACTGATGACAAAGGACTCCACGGCTCCGCTTTCGAAGCGATCTCCCTCCAGTTGACTGTTTGCCAGAACAATGCCGCTGGTGCCGTTTTCAAATACCAGCTGGAAGTAGAAATTGTTCTGAGAACCGCAGTCCCCGTTGCCGCCTTCATCCTGCTCCGTATCCTTAACGCGCACTTTTACCAGATAGTTCTTACGTGCCTTGGCAAAATCGAAATCCTGGAGACTTTCTTCATAGGAAAGGCGCTCGGAAATATTCAAAACCTCCTGCTCCTCTACCTCGCTCATGGTGATGGACATAAAGCTCCAGCCGCCGGACTGGGTGGGGGTAACCGTCACATAGTCCTGCAAAAGAGAACTGCTTTGAGCCTCTTCTGCGTTTTCATCCGTGGTCTGGGGTTTGATATCCAACATGGAAATGCCCCTGAAATTCCGGTAAAAACGAACGTCCGAAGCAAAATCCGTATCCCCGTTCTTTGCCTCGATGCCGCCGAAATCGCCCAAAATGGTGGAAAGCTCATCCAGAGCCCAGATCTTCAGGCCGCTACCCTTCCACTCATCGGTACCGTTCTTCAAAGTCAGCTTCAAGCCTGTGAAATAATCCACATCCGAAAGCGCCACAGTAACATAGAGCATATTTCCCGGGGAAACGCCGATGTAATAGCCCATCTCCCCCTCCGTTGCCTTATCCCCGTTCCAGGTACCGTAGTAGCCCTTGGAAAGCTCCATAAGGTCATAGGCCGGAGTGGTCTGCTTTTTGCCCAAAGTATCTACATAGGAAAGCTGCATGGTCATATCCGACAGAGTTCCCGAGGTTTCTTCCTCGTCGGTGGAAATGCCGATGAGATACTGGCGGTTGCTCCAACCTGCCTTGGAAAAGTCAAAGTCATCTGCAGGTTTTACCACGCGAATACCGGTCTCCGCCGCTGCCTCCAAAGGAATGCCCTGGTCGGTCTCGGCCTTTCTGTAAAAAACGGGTTTGCCTTCATGGATGTAGCGCAGCATTGCCCCATCCACCGAGGTTCTCACCTTAGTGTTTTCACCCATGGAGTAAAGAGCAAATCTGCTGATGGCAACTTCCTCCATATTGCTCTTATCTGCACGGCTGTTCTGAAGCGCCGAGGTTTCCTGAGAATTGCGGCTCATACCACAGGCTTCGATAGCCTTGTGGTTGCCGCTGATAAGGCTTACCTGGCGAAGCTCCACCAGATCCGGGATCACTCCCGTAAAGAACAGTTCCTGTCCCTGCTGGGCCACGCAGGCAATGGGATTTTCGCCCACACCGTCATCTGCTGCCCATTTCAGAGCATTGGTAACCACAGGGATCACCAGGTTATGCTCCGTCTTCATCCTGTCGGCATAGATCAGCCGAAGGGCCATGGTCTCCGCATAGTTCGCATCCTTCAAGGAAGCCTTGCTCTGGTAGGAAAGGCTTTCGTAGCCTGCACCGTAGCAATCCGCAAACTCAATGCCGAAGCCGTAAACATCATTTTTCGCAGGTGCATATTCACCCATTCCCGGCTCAAATCCGGAGGTTTGCAACAAAACGTCAGGCTCCTGGGCAGGCGTCTTTCCCACTGCCACCTCTGCAAGAGCAGTATCGGTGGGCATATAGTAGGTGCCGCTCTTTTTCCAGGTATAAACCCAGCCACCCTCCTTGGACTGCTTCTCAAAATGGGTCATTGCCAAAAGGTTTCCTTCAAAATCAATGTAAAGCTCAGAGGAAAACCCACCCTTCATAGCAAGTCCGTTCAAGACCGATACATCATAGATCCGAAGACCGCGAAGGCTCCATTTTACTACATCTTCTCCCGCATCGGCACAAACGGAAATACCGTCGATCTTTTCAATGGGCTCGTCCGTCTCCAAAAGAAGCTGTACCGTGGAGTTGGATGCCAGACTGTTTGGCAGCTTCATCTCCGGGGTAAAGGCCGATATATCACTGTATTTGCAATAGTCGCTGATCTGGGCAGCCAGCTTGCCATCCACATCGGCGTTCATAAAATACCGCTCCAGATCTCCCTGCTTCGGGAAGATGTAAAGGGATCTGTCGGTGTTGTAATGAAGGCGCAGGTACTCGATGTTTTCTCCGCTGTGCTTTCCGGTGGAAATCTCCATAACATAGCGCCACTTACCGCTCTCAGCCGCCTTGGTCTGAAGGCCGCTAAATAGCCCTGCCTGCTTGCCCACCCATCCTGCAACAAAACAAAGGGCCAGAACAAGGCACGCCAAAAGAGCAGACTTTAGGCGTCTGCTTTTGCTTCTATTTAGTTGGCTCTCATGTGTTCTCAGCCTTTGCATGGTCTTTGGGTTCCTGTTTTTCTGTTTGTTCGTTTTTCTATTTGTTTTTTCGTTTGTTTTTCACTTTGCTTTTCAATTATAGGTTACTTACATGATCAGTCCTCGGTGTCCTGATCTGATGATTTCTGTTCACTGCTTTGGGCTGCACCGTTCATGGACGCCATCATCTGCTGCATCTGCTTTAAGGTCTCACTCAGGGAAACGAAAGCCTCCTGCATGGAGTTGTTCTTCTGGGCTTCAAAGACTGCCCGCTCCATGGCAAGGATCTGTCTCTGGGAATCCAGTCTCTCACGCTCCATCCGAGCCCGCTCCTGCTCAAGCTCCTTTTGCAGTCTGCTGATCTGCTCCTTTTCCCGGTTGATGGTTTCCATGAGCTGATCCTGAGCTGCATCTCTTTGCACTCTTCTTGCAGGTCTTTCTCTGCGAGTCTCAGTTCTCTGGGTCCGCTCCTTTTCCTTCACATAGACATAGCCATTCTCATCTTCGAAAAGCTCGCTGTGATCGTAGCCGTCATCGTAGGAAGATCTGCCTTGTTCTGCAGCATAATCTGTAGTTATTGCAGTTCCTTCATATGCTTCATCAGCGTATGCGTCCTCTTCGTAATTTGCTTCATACTCTGCTTCATAGTCCGGAATGCTGTGCTCGTCCTCGTAAGACTCCTCGTAGTAAGCCTCTGCTAACTTTTCTTCCCTATCGTATGCTGCATCTTCGTATGCTTCCTCACCGTATGCATTTTCGGTATAATCCGACTCATCATAGGAGGATATATCTGCAGTCTCTTCTGACAATCCGTAGCTTTCCGGTGCCTCTTCATCATAAACTGCACCTGGTTCATATCCCTCATGGAAAGGCAGATCCTCTACTGCATCGGGGATACGCATGAATGCATCATCCTCATCCACGTACCCGCTGACATAAGGCTTCCTGCTTCTTGCACGCATCAGGCGCTCTTCTTCCTCCTGAAGGGCCAGTCTGTTTTCTTCGATGCTGGTCTCATAAGCCTCACGGCTTTCCGCAACAAACTCTTCCCAATTCTGCCTGCCTTCTTCCTGTGCAAAATAGTGGCTGGCGTACTTTTTCTGACGGATCATATCGGAAACAACGGGGAATACCTCCACGGATACCATGGCACTCTTTCCGTGATCTGCCTGCAGGCAGCAGGCTCCCTTGGAAGCCTCCAGGATATCCTTTTGTACTTCCTGGGATAAAGGCCGATCGCCGTCAAACAGTTTACATAACTCATCCATCTCAGCCGGCAGCGGCGTAAAAAGCATCCGATAACTGCTGTCCCGGATCAGCTCACTCACAACACTCTGCGCCTCTTCGTTGCCTGCGATCTGTCGCAAATCTCCCATGGAGATCAAAAGGCTTCCGTTATGCTGACTTAAAAGCTTGGACAGGCTGAGCATCTGGACAAGTGCCATGGGATACTTTTCATCTGCAAAGCAAAGGGCCTCATCCAGCACCACCAAAAGGCGACTTTCTCTTCCCTCCAGCTTTCTTAAGCGGGAAAGTCTCAGGGTCTCATTTTCCAGCCAGCGAAGGAGCAGCATTTCCTGCGCCAGGGCAAACTGTCTTTGTCCTCCCTGCAGCATGCTCTTAAACTGATATACCGTCAGCTTTCCGGTCACATCCAAAAGGGTCTTTCCGTTCCAAAGATCCGCATTCTTACCGCCCAGACTAAACTCTGCAATGGCATGTCTGAGACTGCGAAGATCTCCCCTTCTCTCATCTCCTGCGGTGCGGGAAAGCTCCATACCGATCTGATCGTACAGATCATCCAAAATCGGGAAATCCTCGGGACGCATCCGTCCAAGGTTCTGCTCTGGCGTAATGCCGAACCGCTTGTACATTTTTTCCGTAAGCATCATCAAAAGAGAGATGGATTCCGGATCATAATCCGGGAGTAAAAGCTCGTAAAAACTCTTCAAAAAGTCCAGATGCTCGTTGTATCCGTTGCCTCTGGGGCCCAAAAGCTCAGGCGGGATCTGCAAAGGATTGATCCTGCTCTTTTGCATATTGCTCATGTTCACGACTTTGCCGTGGAGATTGGTAACCAGTTCCTGATACTCCAGATCCGGATCCAGGATGCAGATCCGTGTATCCGTGCAGGCCAGGGTTGCGATCATGCTCTTGATGGCATAGGTCTTTCCGGCGCCGGAACGGCCTGTCATTACCAGGTTACCGGATTTTTGCGCCTCATCCTTTTTGAACATATCCAGATAAACAGGCACTCCGCTGCTCTGTCCCAGCTTTACGCCGCCCACATCATTGATGAGGGGATAGATCCAGGGAAGGGCCGCTGCCATGGAGTTGGAGGGAATGCCTCTTGCCATTCCCTGTCCGGGATCAAAGGCAGATACCTGGGATGCCACAAAGCCGTCCAACTGGTTAAAGTCCATGGGCGTCAGCTTAAAGCCTGCTTCTTTCCAAAGGGCGCAGACAGTTTTATCCATATCCTCCATAGGTGTACGGAGGGATTTTTTCGGCATATCATAAGCACCGCTGTTTTCTGTTGCCAGTACATCATAGGTGGTGACATAGATATTGGCATCCATCAGCACTTCGTGCTCGTCATAAAGGGTCTCCAATAGATCTCCCAGGGAAGCGATGTGCTCACCCAGCTTCATAAGCTTGGACTCTGCGGAGGTTGCGGCATAGCGGCTGCGAAGCTCCTGCAGACTCTGATCGATACCCGCAATGGCAGTATGCTGCTCCACCTGACGAAGCTTGATCACAACCTTGGTGGAAGGTATGGACATCACCTTAGCAAGATAAGCGTCGTTCACCTCACCGGGATAGCTGTAAACCCGGTAGGTTCTTGTCAGCATATGGCTGACAGATGCAGATCTGGACCTGAACTTCACCACATCCGGCATAGCCCACTGAGCATAGTCCTCAGGATCGATCCACTCGATATCACGCTCTTCAAAATCCAGCTGGTTAGAGTACTTGAGGAAAACAGCAAGTTCCTTGGTATCCAGACGCTTTCCGTCCATCAGTCCCTGTTCTAAGGACAAAAGAGCATCCTCGCACAAACGCTCCAGCTTTTCGGCATCACGGTCAAAGATTGCCAGATAGTAATGGGGCGTAATGACCTTATCCTCGAAGCAAAGCCTTTGCAGGTCATTGATCCGATCGTAAAGCACTTCCACTCTGGCCTTTAACTGCTCTTCCTGCAGTTCTCCGTTTTCATAGGCAATCTTCAGTTCATCCAAACGATCATATTCACGATCCAGGAATTTGTCATAACGAATGGGCCTGTCTAATTTGATCAGGTTTACATAACCTTCCTCCGGAATGCTTCGAAGGATCTTGCCCAGACCGTTTTCAATGACGCTCTTTCTCTCGCTTTCGGAAAAGCTGCCGAAGGCAATGGGCATGATCTCAATCACCGCACCAAAATACTTGTCGGCGTAGGCGATGAGGTTTTCCCGAATATCCGTAAAGGCCATGAGGTTTTCCATAAACAGGCCAAGGGTGCTATCATCCTGACGTGCCTCTTTTTCCTGCTTTCTCTGCACCGCACGTTCCATACGGGCAGCCCAGGCCGCTTCTCTTTCCTCATCGGTAGCATTCGCACTTCTCAGAATCCGGTTCTCTTCTCTGATCCTGGCTCTTTCCTGAGCGCGCTCTTCCCGCTTGATCTGCTTCTGGGTCTTAACCGCATCCTTGATCTCGCTCTTCCACTTCTTATTCTGTTCTTTTACCTTCTCTGCCCGCAGAGCCTTCAGTTCCTGCTCGGTGGGCTCGGAAATAGTTTCTTCTTCGGTCTTATCCTCAGTCTTTACTTCGGTCTTATCTACGGTCTTCTCTTCTGTCTTTTCTTCAGACTTTACTTCTGACTCGACACTTGCTGTTTTTTGATCTGTACCATCGGCAGATTCAGAAACTTCTGTCTGCTGAGTGGAATCAGTATTCTCGGTATTATCCGCATTCTCGGTATTATCTGTATTCTCGGTATTCTCTGTATTTTCAGTGTTATCAGAGGCACCTGCATTCTCTTCATCGCTCCGGGTGTACTCTGAATTCCGTACAGCTTCCCCATCTATTGCACCGTCAGTTTCATTTCCAACAGCCTCTGTGCTTTCAGCAACTTCTCCATCTGCGTTCTCAGCAACTGCTCCCTCTGTGCTTTCAGTAACTACTCCCTCTGCATTTTCAACAGAAGCATCACTTTCTACGCTCTCCGCATCAGCAGCTGCTTCCTCCCCTGCAGCATCCGGATTCTCTTCATCAAAGGAAAGCAGGACCTTACGCTCCTTCTTTGCCTTCCTGGCAGCCAGTGCCTCTTCCTTCTTTGCTTTCTTCTCAGCCTTCAGCTGCTCTTTCTTTTCCTTCTTTTCGGCCTTCAGTGCAGCCTTTTCCGCCTTCTTTGCTTCTTTGGCAGCTTCTTTTTCTGCCTTTCTGGCTGCTTTTTCTTCCGATGTTTCACCACTATGGAACAGCCCCTTCTTGAAAACGGGCTTCTTCTTTCCATCTTCCAAGGTCTCTTCAGATTGGGATTCATCAGAAGACCCGGTAGTATCGGAGGACTCTCCCTCTTCAGATGTCTTATCACCATCAGATGTCTCAACATCATGGGATGCCTCAGCCCCCTCAGAAGCAGCTACATCTTCTTGGGCTTTGGCCTCGCCGTCCTGATTCTCCTCGTCTTGCATCTCACTTGCTTCAGCATCTTCGGAAAATACAGCGGACTCTTTTTTCTCATACATATCTGAGAAATCGACTTCAAAGTCTTCCTCTTCCGCATCGGTTCCCATGAGGCGCTCCCAGAAATAGAGCTCCACTTCCTCACCGGAAGCTCCCAATCCCTCATCCTGATAAAAGCTTTCGTTCTTTTCCTTATAGCCGTCGATCACTTCCTCATGAAGCTTGCCGCTGGCCTTATCCAGGAGCATCTGATCATCATAAACACGCTCAAACTTTCCGGGAAGGGCAAAGAACCGCAGCATCATCAAAAGCCTGGTGTAATTCGACACGCCACCGGGCCGGATCACCAAAAGCACCATGATGAGTCCCAGTAAAATGGCCATCAAAACACGAAGCGGCAGCTCTGACAGCATCACACATACCATGAGCGATAGAAAGACCGCGCATACGATGATGTCTGCCAGGGAAACCCCTTTGAAGACTTCCATTCTGACTTTTGTTTTTCCGGGAATCAGTCTCATAACCTTTACCTTATCATTGTTGTTTTCTGCTAACTTTTTTA
>JAEEGL011774712.1_pt1 | contig 12673 bp, 10 predicted proteins | sample 9134231 | NCBI WGS metagenome assembly JAEEGL01 (sample SAMN16246548, study PRJNA631951) | gut metagenome | biome: gut microbiome; feature: rumen; material: fiber-attached | host: Bos | place: Iran: Karaj | collected 2018-10
CCTTCACAACCTGCCCCGCGGCAATGCCGCCACCCCTTGAAGAACGCCAGCTCAGCGACAGCTTGCCGTCGCCGTTGATGTTCTTCTCAAACGTGCCGCTGATTCCGTCGCTGTCAGGTGTCGCAGAACCGTTCAGGAGAAAGTCGGCATCGATTTGTACGTTAAGGGATGCGATGTCAATGTCCAGCCCTTGGATTTCGCTCTGTACGTCGCTCATATCACTGCTGCATTATTGTAGGAACCCTGTTGTCAACAATCTCAGGATGCGGCTCTGTCACCGCAAGCGTGAACTTCGCCATCTGTAGGCGGAACTCGCTGAACGGCTCACAGTCGTCATATAGCAGATGCCGTACTTCGGCTGGACGCTTGAAGTGCTTCAGCTGGAAGTACTGTCCTTTCAGTATCTCTTTGCAGAAAAGGTCGTACCTTTGCAGGAACGTGGCCTCGTCTGGTGCAGTGATGTGAAGGTCAAACGAAAATTCACGCTTGTCCGTCTTGCCTATGGTCTCGCCCGAGAACGCGACACCTTCAAGCGTAGGCTCGCTTGCGTTGGTGGGCTTTTTCTTCGGTGCGGGCGTAATCAGCTTGCTGCGCGCACCGTCCTCCAAGGAAAGACCGTATCGAAGGTATGCGTCCACCCAGCCGACGTTATTGTAAGTGTAGCTGCCTCCACTTCCATCATTCCAGTCCTGTGGGACAGTAGTTACAAGCCCTGTATCTGACTGTAGCGACTGTGTTGCGTAAGTCACCTTGCTTCGCAAAAACAATTCTCCTTGTGGCATATCTTTACGTTTTTATTGTTTAACCCCATTTAGCCAGCTGTGCATTGACCCTGTCAATTTTCCCACCGAAATCAGAGTAGATTCCCTCGACCGCTTTCTTCATGGCCAGAAGGTATTCGTTAGTCGTTCCAAGGCGCATGAAGATTTGCTCACCGTAGCTGTTGGCTGGGTTCGTGGCATTCTTCATACCGTTCAGCGAGTCAAGAATCTTCTGTGCTATCCCCTTAGTCTCCTCGGCAACCATCAAATGTGACGTTTCCATGCCGAGGTAAAGTTCAAACTGGTCATAGGTAGCCGCCTCTGCCATGTTCATCGTCGCCGACTGGTCTTGCGTGTCCTTGATGCCAAGCATCTTGTAGATGTCCGTCACTTCTGCCTGCATGTCCGTGCGTTCCTGTGATATGGCTGCACTCAGTTCACGCAGCTGCCTCATGCGCTCTTCCTCGCTCATGCTGCTGTCGGTAGTTATGGCCTTATACTTTCGCTTCCACTCGGCAAGTTTCTCGTCGAACTGCTCACCAAGTACGAATGAGTCGACAAAGGATTCTGCTATCATGGTGCTGATTTCCTTTGTAAACTCCTTCGTAGATTTCGTCATGCTGGTAAGCGCGGAAAGGAATGAAGAGCGCAGGCTGTCGAACGGCGTACCCGTCTCGTCGCCAAGAGCCTTTATGTCATCAGCAAGCTTCTTGACGGCGTCATCGTTGGCAATGGTCTGGTAAAGCTGCTCAACCTTCGCCCTTACGGCATCTATCTGGTCGGCATCGCCTGCCTTGAGTGCAAGTGCCCATTCCTCGTTCAAGTCATCCATCTGCTGCTTGTACCTGTCATCGACGATTGTCTTGAGCATCTGCTCCATCATCGACTGCGCAAGGTTCCTTCCAAGCGTCTCAACGTCGCTTTCGGCACTTTTCAGCGTGTTTACAAGCGTGTCGCTGAGGTTCGAGAATCCTTCCATCTCCTCCTTGAAGGAAACGCCGAGCCCAGCCATGATTTCCTTTGCCGTGGCCTGTAATTCGGGGAATGCGTCCTTGATTTTATCCATGGCAGACTGCACGCCCTCGTCGCCCATGACGCTGGAATACGTTGCGCCCTCAACGGCCATGGCGGTATCGAACGCTTTCTGTAGGTCATCGATAAGCGGCTTGACGGCAGACGTCACCACCATCTCCTCGATGATGTTCTGCGCGATAGTCCTTCCGATTTCCTGTGATATGTCATCCGCGCTCTTCTTCATGTCCATCATCGATGAAACCAAGGACGAACGCATGTTGCCAAACAGGTTGTCAGAGTTCTCCACCTCCTTGTTCAGTGCCTTCCACTGTGCAGCAAGCGTACCGATGGCATCATCATTGGCGATGTCGTTGTTAAGCTCGGCAATCTGACCCATGACGCTTTCGTATGTATAGCCGTCCTCGCCGTTCAGTGCCTTCTGCCAGTTGGACTTTATCTCGTCCATGCGCTCGGCATAAGCCCCTGATGCAAGCATCTGTTCCAGCATCTCGCGTATAAGCGTAGCACCTATCTGCTTGCCCAGCTTGTCGGCATCGGCATCCATATCCAGAAGATAATCCACGAAAGTATCTCTTAGCGTGTCAAGGGAGTTGGAAATCTCGGCAACGACATCGTAGCCTATGCCAGCGGCTATAGCCTTCGACTTCTCGGCCTGCTCCTCACGCATGTCAGTCTGTTCGTCAAGCAGTTCCTTCAGCCGTGCGTTACGTTCTTCATCGGTAAGGTTGGAATCCTCGATGACGTCTTTGTACCGCTTCGTCCAGTCTTTCAGATAGGTGTCGAAGTCATCAAACGTCTGGCCGTTGACAGTCAGGGGCACGTTAAGGATGGTCGATTCCACTAAGTCCTCAAAGATGGTGCTGAGAAGTTCCTGCTTCCATGCCTTGCCGTCAGCCTCCATGTCAGTAAGTGTGTCAAGCCATGAGTCGCGCAGGCTTTCGAAGTATTCCTTCACTTCGCTGGCTGCATCCTCAATGGGCTTGATGATGCCGTCCTCCGTGAACTGGTCTATCTGCTGCTTGGCACTTTCAACTATCTTGCTGTACTTGTCCTGTAGTTCCTTCAGGGAAACCTCATAGCTGTAGTCCTGAATCCTTTCATTGATGCGGTCATCCTGCAAATTGGCAAGTTCTTCATACCACGCCTCAAGCTCCTCACGCATCTTTCCGCCGATAAGGTTGTTGACAACCATTCGGTTAACCATCTTCTGCCAGTTCTCGGCTATGTCGTTCGTAACATCTTTGGAACCGTCGGCAAGGTCGTAGAGAGAATCGAGGAAATCATCATAGACATTATCAGCCGTAGTCGTGGTAAGCTGTTCTTTCAGCTTCTTGTCATTCTCCTCTATCTTGTCATACTCGTCAATGAGCTTGTTTATCCATTCTTCTAACGCACCTTCATTGTAGCCCATGGTCGTTATGCGCCGCCAAAGGTCATCACCGCTCTCGCTGATAGCCTTGAAAGTCTTGGCCAGCACCTCGGAACTGTTCATCGTAAGAAGGTCTTGCCATGAGCCTATGCTGCCTGAAGACATACCGTACTGACTGCCATATCCGAGTATTCCACGGAGAACGTCTTGCTGCTTGTTGACGTGGTAGTAGTCAGAATGGCCTTCGCCGTAGTTGTCAGAAAGGACGCTGTCGATTCCGTTGACGATGGACTCCATGTTGCGACGGATTATATCCTCGGCATTCTTAGCGTTCTGCATGGCCAGAATACCGTAGCTTCTTTCAAGCTCTGACGTGAACTTGTTAAGTGCCCTAGACGAAGAATCGATGCTGTGCGTGTATTCTTCCTGACGCTTCAGCATTTCCTCATGGTTGCTGCGGCCTTCAACGTCAAGCCCGAACAAGCCGCCTAAGCCCTTGAACACGCCAGCTATGATGTTGCCGATACCTTGGATGACGGCTCCGATAATCTGGGGGATGTTCTCAATGATGGCCTGAATGACATCAGCAACCTTGTTCAATATGTCCTGAATGAACTGCGCTGGGTCTGTGCCGAGCATGTCGATGATGGAAAGGATTGCGCCGACGATGCCGCCAATCTGCTTTCCTGCCTCACCGAACAGGCCAACAATGCCCTCCATGTCATCATCGTCTGTCTCGGTCAGCATGGCAATGATGTTTGCGACGCCGTCCGCAAAGCCTGACAGCGTACCGCTTGTTATCTGCCCCAATACAGTCTTGAAGTTGTTCAGACCCTGTGCCGCACTCTCTGTTTTCTGATGCAAGGCCTGCTGTGTGCTGGAAACGGTCTGCTCCTGTTTCTTTACGGCCTCACCCGACTCGGTCATCTGGTCAAAGGCTTCCTTGACCCTCAGCGAGGCGGCTGCGACGTCCATTTTCGCCTCGTCAACAGCCTTGTCATACTTTTCACTGTCGGCAGAACCGACGTTGGCAGCTTGCTCCTCCAAAGCCTTGTCAAGTTTCTTCCTTGCGGCCTGTTCGTCAGCCATCGCCTTTGCGTATTCCTTCGTGGCCTTCGCGTGCGTAGTCGATATATCGGCAAGCGTCCTTACATGTCCCTTGTACTGTTCCGTGAGCCTCGTTATCTCATCCCATGTACTCTTGCCGAAGGGGTTTGACGCTTCCTGCCCGCCAGCCGCGACTAGCTGCTGCTTGAGTTCCTGATAGGCTAGCTTGGCATCGGCATTAAGGCCTTTGAAGTCTGAGGTCTCCATATACTTGTTGACCTTTTCAAGAGTCTCCTTGGCAATGTCCTCAAGCACGTTCCCAAGCCCCGAGAAAGTCTGGTTCCAGTCAATGTTCATGGCAAGCGACTGCGCGTTTGCCTTTGCTATCTGGCTGTCCCTTTCGGCTTTCAGCCTTAACGCCTCACCTTGGTTGCCTGCATTCTCGGCATCGGCAATCTTCTCAGCGTATTCTTCAGCAAGGGCAAGCTTCTTCTGCTGGTACGTCCCGTATTCTTTCAGGTAGTCGCGCATGGACTGAGCCTGTCTCTTCAGGCGCAAAGCTTCTTCACGGGCGTTGATTTCGGTCTTCTCGCGTTCCTTTGCGTCATAATACTCCTTGTTCAAGTCATACATCTTCCTTTCCTCGTCGCTGAATGACTTGACCATGGCCTCACGCGCCTTGGTGTCTAGATAGCCGAGGCTACCCATTTCGTCATCTGTCTCGTAATGCTTTCCGCTGTTCTTGGACTCGTAGTCTGACTTGCGCTGCTCGTAGATTTTCTTGTAGATTTCGTCGCGCTGCGATTGCAGGTCTTCAAGCTCGCGCTTGTGCTTGGTTTCCCTTTCTTGCCTTTCCCTTTCAGAACTGTCCCTGATGGCTGCTATGGATGCGTCCTGACGGGCACGCGCAGCCTTCTGCTCCAGTGCAGCCATTTCTTCCGAGTGCTTCAGGGCGTCGGCCTTTTCTTTTGCATTGCGCTTGGCCTCTTCTTGGGCTTCACGTTCGGCATCACTGCTGGAAGAACCTTTTGCCCTCGGTGTCTTTTGCGTAGGCTCTTTATGTTGCTTCTGATATGGATTTACGCCAGTCTCTTTTATCGATTTTTGCTCTATCTGGATTTCCTTTTCCAGAAGGTCTGCTACTTTCTTGGACTCTTCCTCCTTGATAGCAATCCGCTTGTCCTTTTGTTCCTTTGCTTTCTTCGTGCGTTCTTCTTCAAGCCTATTGAGAATCTTCACGCCTTTTTCAGTAAGCCCACCGTTTGCGTTATAGTCAACCCCGAACCTTAACTGTCTTCCTGCTTTTTCTCCATATCGCTTTTCTATCGTTTCTCTCGATATCGCTCCCCCTTTCTTATAGACGAACTTGTAATCTCCTGTAGAGGTGTCTTGACGCAGCAATTCTTTTATGCGTTCTCCTTCTATTTTTTTTGCTGTCTCTGCATAAGCTGCCGCTCTTGCCCTTGCCATAATAGCATTGACAACGGAATCCGTATTTGTTACGAGAATGCTTTCTGCATCACTCACGCTGTTGACGGCAAAACCAAGGTTGTTGAATGCTTCCTTGTTATCAATTACGAACTTCTTCTTGGCGTTCAAGTCATCACCAAGCTCATCCCACTTCCGTTGCAAGTTTCTATAACTGACTATCTGGCTGGCTGCACTTTCTGCAACGGAATTAGCCCACTGCTCATGCTGTTCCCTGATAGCCTTGATATGCGCCTCCTTTTCTTCGCGGGCTTGACGTTCGGCATCGGTCTCAGACGTCAGTGCCTTTACGACGGCATAGATGGCCGTACCGAGGATGGCAAGCAGTGAGATAATCGCCCCTATCGGATTTGCACGCATGGCAGTGTTAAGCCCTTCCTGCGCCACCGTTGCAGCCGTGGTGGCTGCGGACTGAACGCCACGCGCCTTTGCAAGAGCCCATGTCTTGACCTCCTCCAGTGCAAGCATCACATAGCTGTTCTTCTTGACAAGGTTGTACGTCGTTTCCAGTCCTATGATGACTCCTAGAACCGACTGAACCTTTGCCTGTATCTCTGCCATCTTCGCATTTTCCGAATTGAAGAGGCCTATCACGCCAGTTACAAGCCCTGCCGCGCCAGCAACGCCCTGCAATCCGACCTTCAGCGTGTTAAGGTTCCTGCTCGGGTCTGAGAAATAATGCATGGTCGCGTTGGCAAGTGCCATCTGGCTGTACAATTCGCCAGCCTGCTCAGCCAGTTCTTGGAACTGCGGCGTGCCCTGCTTGCCAGCTGCAATCATGTTCACCAGCTCCTCACGCACATCCATTATCTGCGTGCGCATCCTGTCGTGGCGGTCTTCTATGGTGGACAGCGCGTCAATGTATTTCCTCTGCTCAGCGGTAAGGTCGTTGTATTCTTCCTTTGCCCTCTTCAGTTCATTAACGGCACTGTTGTACTTCTCCTCTGCATATTCGATGTCTTCCATGCCGACGGTCTTGTCGCCTGCATCCATTTTGTTCCATAAGTCATCGATTTTTGCACGCCATGCCTCGACCCTGCCGAATGCCTCACCCATCCGCTTGGCCGTCTCGTCCATGTCGCCTTTAAGGCTGTTCAGGCTGTTGCGTATCTCATCAGTCTTCAGCCGCTTGGTGGCATCGTCAAAGCTCTGCCCCATCTTGGTGATTGCAGGGATATTGTTCTGCTTGACGGCATCGGCAAGTTCGCGCAACTGCTTCTGCTGTTCCTCGTAGGCGGCACGCTGACGCTGGATTTCTGCCGTAAGTTCGGCATTTTCCTTCTGCATCTCACGAACCCTTTCGATGTTCTCGTCATTCGTCTTGATGTTCGCCGCGATGGCGTTGCCGTCGCCTATCATGCCAAGCATGGAATCCAGCCTGCTTTTCAGGCCTTCAAAATACTTGTCGAGGTTATTGCACATGGACATTATCTGCCTGTCGAACTTCTCAAGTTCGCCCATGGAGCCTGATAGGTCTATTTTCAGGTTCAGCGACTCAAGGTTCTTCTCGTTGTCACGGATTTTCTTGAAGAACTGGTCTACAGACACACCCGACTGCTCGATAATCTGACGCGTCTTCTTGATACCTTCGCGGACATTGCGCAGGGATTCAGAGAAGCTGCTGTCATCACCGACAATATCTATATGCAAATCCATTTCGCCCATATCGCTACTTTTCCTTTATGTTAATACCCCTGCTTGCAAAGAACGAAGACACCTTCCCGAAGGAGTCCGGGTTGTTTCCGTCAAGCATGACGCCGCCTTGGCTGGTCGGCAATTCCCTCATCTCCTCTTCCGTCATGTAGATTGAGCTAATCCTGTCTGCAAGCATCAGGCGAAGGAATGTATATCCCCTTTCGTAAAGCACCTCGCGGTCGGTGAACCCCATTTCCATCAGCTGTGCGATGAATGACCCGAAGACGGTCTTGCCGCCGACGTTGACGGTGTTCTTCCCGTTCTTGTTCTTTATGGCCATGATTCGCTTTGTACGCTCCAGCTCCTTGTCGATGCCAAGGTACTGAATCATGGCCTCCGTCTTGTCGGAAGAAACCAGCACGTTGATAAGCAGCGAAGCAAGGTTCTCGGCATCAAGCCTTCCAAGCAGTTCCCTGCGTTCGCCCATGCGATTCCTGTCGTACAGGTCTTCGTAGGTGTTCGGTGCCGTGTATATGGAAAGGATTTTGCAGCACTCCTCACGCTTTTCACTGACAAGGCGCAAGGCCTCGACGAACTGGTTGCGCTTCAGGCCGTCCATGTCTATTGAAAGGTTATGGATATGCTTTTTCAGAAGAAAGGTCTTGGCAAGCGTGACGGGATAGAAACAGACGGTCTCTCCTCCCACCATGAACTCCTGCGGTCTTTCCGCTACGATGTCAGCAAGTTCGTATTCAAGCTCATTAATCTTTTCTTCTGCCATAGAGGTGGAATCGGATTCGAACCGAAGAAGAAAGAAGCAATTGCCGCAATCCCCGACCATCTCCACCGTGTTGCCGCCTTATAACCCAAAGGCGGCGAAGGGAAAAGTGGCCTAGCCCTGCTGAACTGTTGCCAGCTCGTAGTAGGTCATGCCTTCCTGCGGGGTGGTGTCCCAAGAATGGATGTACGAGCTTCCGTTCTTGATGTACCATCCCTCTTGCTTCGGGTTCTTCCCTGAGTAACCAGTGATGGACGTGCTCACTGCGCTGTACTCCATCGTAGCAGAGGTGTGCTTCTTGATGTCTACATCATCGAGGTTTCCGTCAGAATCCGTCGAACCCTTGGTCTTGTAATAGTAGTGCGCAACAAGGCCATCGGTTGTGTCCTGCTTCAACGTAATCTTACGTGAGCAGGCCTTCAACTCGGCATAGACCGCACCGATATTCTTCGGAATGATGGCGATGTCGCCAGCATCCTCGACAAAACCAACCTGCACTTCGTTCTCATCGCCTATGCGGCGGTCGAACTCAATGATGTACTTGTCTGGAAGCTGTTTGCGACCTTCGGCCTTTCCACCCTCGATGTTGGCTTCCTGCTCCTGACCTTCCTCTACACTGAGGCTTGCGGAATTCTCCACGATGTCATCGTAGCTGCTTGCCACGCTTCCATTCACGGTGTTCTGTCCTACGCACTCGCCCCAGCCTAAAACCTTCTTAACTGCCATAGCTATTCGTTGTTAAAATTGTACCTAATTCTGTTATTGATAACATATTCATCCTTACCGTTTACAGGCAAAATCCGCTGTTTTTCAAGATGGATTATAAACCCATCCCCATACACATACTTCAATGCCTCTTCACAGGTCTTTGCAAGGACTGTTGTACGTGATATATCCTCTACTGATTCTCCTCCGTTGTTAATGTTCGGAACATATACGTTTACGTTCACAATACAGTTCTGTATCTGCTTGTTGTCGCTGTCAAGTACGGTAATGATACAGTCCTCAGACTTCGAGCCACTCTTACGCGGAAGGTATCTGACCTCCCCTCCGATGGCACTGCTGATGGCCGAAGCCTTTACGACAGCAAAAACATCCTGCCTGATTTCCACGTCATTTTTCATACCTGCTCAATACATCCTTGATTGCGTCACGAAGCATTCCCGCAATATTACCCTCAATGTACAGCTGACCGCCAGCCAGCACGACCTTGCTTTCAACGGCTTCCACATACGCTGCATAGTCCTCGCCAGCGACGACGAACAGCGCATAGGGGTACTTGGCATATTCTGATGCCAGCCGCTCGCAAAGTGCGCGTCCCTTTGCCGAGCCTTCACTTCCGTCAAGTATGGTCTCAAAGCCTGACATCTTGACGATGCCGCCGTTCCTGCACACTGCGAATCCGACTGACGAGCGAAGCGAGCCTGTCTGGTTGTTCCAGTTGCTCAGTTCGCCGTTTCTTATGCCCTTGATGACATAGTCGCCGATACTGGCGAATACGCCAACGATGGCGTTGGAGATTTCTTCCTTCACACTGGCAAGGCCAGCAAGCAGTCCTTCAAAGGAGTCCTGCCTCACGTTCATACCCATAGGCGAGCACTCAGCTGATAGCGGTGGAATCCCAAGACCCTGAACTCCTTGGCGTTGTCCGTCATCTCGCCGTCCAGCCCGACCAGCCTTACCTTGTCGCCGACCCTGAAGGCCTTGCAGTCACGGTCAAGATAGACTGTGTAGGAATAGATGTGTGCCGTACCGTCCTCGAAGCGTATCTGCCTAGCAGAGCCGTTAGGCTCGATACGGCATGGCATTTCAGTGACTTCCTCCGTGTCTTCCGACGGGATGCCGTTCTCGTCAATACCGCCGTCAACATGGGTCACGGCCAGAAGCTTGTGGGGTCTAAAGGAAATTCCGTACATATCCTACCATTTTGCAGAAACATCACGTATCATGCTTATTCCAAGAAGAGATACCACGTCTGCGTTAGGGGTAAGCCCGTACTTCTTGCAGAGGTACATGTACAGCTTACCCAAGTCCTCATAGTTCCACGATAGAGAAAGCCCGCCTTCGGTGACTGATTTCAGCTTCGGCGCAAGCACCTGCTCCTCGATGATTCCAACGATGGCCTTGTTGGTGGCCAGACGGCTTGCTGGAGAGTATTCTCGGCCGACATCAATACCAAAGTCTGTTTGAATATCCGCAAACTGCGCCTCCGTCAGACTGAAGGAGGGCAGTTTCTGGGATATGTATTCTCTTATCGTCATAGCGTCAGATGTTATTCGTCACCTTTCAGGGCATTCAGTTCATCCTGTGCCACCTTGAGGGCTTCCTCGGCCTTGGCCAGTGCTTCGGCGGCTTTTTCAGCCTTTGCATTTGCCTTGGCGATTTGCTTCTCGTCGGTCAGACCTTCCTTTGCGGCTTTGGCTTCGTCGGCCTTGGCCTTGGCGGTTTCGACCTTTTCAGTGGCTTTCAGAACCTTCTCCTCGGCCTTGGCGATGGCTTTCTCCTTTGCTTCGGCTTCCTTGGCGGCGGCTTCTGCCTCCTTTGCCTTGTACTCTGCTTCCGCTTTCGCGGCGGCTTCGGCTTCGGCAGCGGCTTTGTCGGCCTCTGCCTTGGCGGCTACGGCTTCGGCTACCTTCTTGGATTCCACATAGGGCTCTGCCAAACCACGGCTGATTACGTCCTTTGCGCGTTCATCTTCAAAATCCACCACGTCGCCTACGTTGAAGAAGTGCGACATGTTGAACTTATCCTTGAAGCGGGTGATTACCTTAATCTTCTTCATATTCCAGTCCTCCTACGGTTTAACCCATCACGCTCTTGGGGTCGAGTGTGTAGATTTGGTCAACGTTGTGGACTACGGGAACGGCCATAGCCTGCGAAGAGGTGAACTCACGCAGCGGGTCGTTCTTGGAATACTGGCTGCAAAGGATGTAGCCTTCGACGGTAGAGTAGGTGACACCAGCGACGGGATGAGACTGCTCGGCAGTGTTGGTATAGACCAAATCGCCGACGGTATCATCACAGGTGAACACCATGCGACCCTCTGCCCAAGGCTTGTGGTTCTTCTTGATGCCATTCACCTCCGTCTTGATGGAACGGTTGATGCGGTGCAGCACAACACCCCACTTACGCTGGAATACCTGCGACACTTGGTCGAAGTCGAGGTTGGGGATGTTGTTTCCGACGAAGTTCTGATTGAACGCAAACAGCTGCTTGAACTGTGTGTTCTTATACAGTGCGCGGAGCGCATAATCGTCGGTGAACACGTCGGTAATGGTGTTTTGGTCTTCCAGTGCCTTGTCGAACACCTGCTCGATGTCATCAACGGCCAGTGCATCGGCATTGTCTGCCCATGCCTTAACCTTGGCAACGAACTGGTTAGCGTCAAGGTAGCCGACATTCACGCGAACACCTGTTCCAGCGTTGCGCGAACTCAGACCGACACCCGTAGAGAGCTCAGACAGGAACATGTCCTCGAGACGCTCGAAGATACCTTCGATACAACGACGCAGATTTACGAAAATCTTTCCGATAATCTGCTGAATCGGCATCTGCTTGGCAATCATGTTCTCGATGTCCTTCATCTGCTTTTCAGTCAGATACAGCTTCATGCCCAGCTTGGGAATCTCACCGTGGGCGACCTCGATGGTGTCGAGGCTCTTCAACGGCAGTTCCGAATCCAGCGCAACAACGTCAGCGGCTACGCGGGTGTACTGTGCAAGCACAGAAGCCCACATGCCATCGGACGAATACTGCGGGGTGAGCATCGTCTTGTAGAGATACGGCAACGACTGTTGACGCTTCTCATTCAGCTTTTCCACGATGGAAAGAACCAGCAGCGGAAAATACTTCTCAGTGTATTGGAAATAAAGTGACTGTTGCATGGCTTACTCCTCCTCTTCTGCTTCGTCTTTGATGAATACTATGTGAGGGCAGGCGGTTTGGAAGGCTGACAGGATGCCAGTCATCGCAATCTCCAGTGCCTCACTGTTGACTTCGCCGTTGGTAATAATTGCAGCCAGCGGCATGTTCTTCTTCACGGAACGGTACAGCACACCTGCATAGGCGTGGTTGGCGGGCAGACTGTCATACTCGTAAACGGTGTTACCGTTTTCGTCGGTGGCAATCTCGTTTCCACTGCGGACGTAGTAATCCGTTGAAACCTGCGGGGTTTGGTCGTTGGTAGCGGTGTAAACACCAGCAGCCTCGGTGTACCAGCCCTCGGTCTTTGGATTCTTCTGCTTGTAGTACGTCACACCTGCGGCGGGAGTGGTGACACCGCTTCCTACCTGTGTGTAAGTACCATCAGATTCCGTGTACCAGCCATTAGAATAGGGATTCTCGCCCGTCGGGTCGGCAATGGCTTCGTACAGACCAGCGGTAGTAACCTTGGTGTACGTGTAGCCACTCTTAGCCTTTACAGGCATGGGCTTGTACGTTCCTGCGCCGTCTGTGATGATTACATGGCCTGCATGAATCACATTCAGCGGGAAGTTAGCAGCAACATCCAGCGAGCGACCACCCTTGATACCCGAAAAATACTTTTGGATAACAATGGAA
>JAEEGL012497567.1_pt1 | contig 12673 bp, 18 predicted proteins | sample 9134231 | NCBI WGS metagenome assembly JAEEGL01 (sample SAMN16246548, study PRJNA631951) | gut metagenome | biome: gut microbiome; feature: rumen; material: fiber-attached | host: Bos | place: Iran: Karaj | collected 2018-10
AATAGACGAGCAACAAAGCACAGGTGTTTTCACTCTTAATGAATGTAATCTTAATGATGAATATCGTAATACGGTAAATAAGTTTTTCACCGAAGTCAAGAATAAAAATTTAAAAAACATAGTGATAGACCTTAGAAATAATAATGGCGGCACTTCTAGGGTAACAAATGAATTTGCTGCATATAGTAAAAATCTACCAACTACAATAAAAGGATTTCGTAGACATACCAGAGAAAACGATAAGTTAATATATGATGATGGAATTTATAAATTAACAGCCGAAGATATAAAATTACGAAACACTTTACCACTTTATGATGGTAAAATATATGCTTTAACTTCCCACGCTACGTTTAGCTCGGGTATGTGGTTTGCGACAATATTTTCTGATAATAATCTCGCTAAAATAGTGGGTGAAGTGCCTGGAAATTCACCAACAGGTTTTGGTGATACCACAGAGATTTATACTACACCGAATGCCAAATTAATGTTTAATACTTCATTCAAAAAGTTTTACCGCCCTGATGAAACAAAAGATGGCAAAAAGCTAATTCCCGACGTACAAGTACCAGCAAAAGATGCACTTAATAAAGTTTATGAAATAATCGATGAAGAAAAAAATTACAGCCATTTGGAAACAGAACATTTTGATGTTATTTATCCTAAAGGCAGCAAAGAACAATGTGAAAAAGCTTTAAAAGAGCTTGAAGAAAGAGCTACGATAAAGTAACAAGTGATTTGAAAGTCAAAGTAGACAAGAAAACCAAAATAAAACTTTTCAAAACTAAAGATGATTTTCATAAGAGTATAGGCTGTTACGGAACCGACTATGCAAACTGGGTAAACGGCACAGAAAATGACGGATTTATAAAAACACATCTTAAGCTTTCACCCGAAAGAATGAAAGAAATACTCGTTCATGAATTTACTCATATCGCAGTAGAAAATATAAATAGTGGTCATATTCCATTCGTGTTTAATGACGGGATTGCAACATATGAAGCGGGACAATCTCAAAATTCCTTTTTAAAACAAACTGTACAAACTTTGCCTGATGAGTGTGGTTGGCTTATGAAATCTGAGATGTCCGATTATTTAAAATATCCTTTTGCATATTCATTTACCGAGTTTATAATTAAAAATTACGGATACGATACAATGATAAAACTTATTAAAACGGATTTTGAAAAAATGACCCCAATTTTGATAGCGTAAAAGATATTTATGCCAAATGGATAACGTCAGTATTAAATAATTAAAAAAGCATTTAAATGAGTACAACTGCAATTATACTGCTACTTTCTCTTATTAAATTTTGTAAGGAGTTAATAGTAATGGATAGAAAAGAAATAATGGATAATTATTATAATAATTATTCGGAAAGCGACAGATTTACAAAAGATAATTATCATAACTTAGAATATACAATTTCTAAGCACTGGTTTGATAAATATCTTAAACACGGAGATAGAATATTGGAAGTTGGTGCTGGAACCGGAGCATATTCAATTTATTATGCAAATAAAGGTTACCGAGTCCATGCCATAGAGTTTGTGGAGCGTAATTTAGATATTTTAAAAAGTAAAATTACCGATAATATGAATATAGTTGCCGAGCAAGGTGACGCTGTTGATTTGTCGAGATTCGAAGATAATACATTTGATGTTACTTTAGTTCTCGGACCGCTTTATCATTTATATAAGTATGATGAAATAAATCAAGCTATAAAAGAAGCAATACGGGTAACTAAACAAAATGGGATTATAGCATTTGCTTATATAACAACCGATGGTGTGTTTGCACGCCAAGCGATTGATCACTTGGTTGACGGATATCAAAAATTTTTTGATGATAATTTTAAATTGGTAAGAACTCCCGAAGCAATATTTGGAACGTTTTATATCAGTGAGTTTAAAGATATAATGAAAAATTACAACGTCAAGCATCTTCATGATATAGCAACAGACGGAATAGCCCCTTTGTTAAAAGATAAGATAAATAATTTATCAAAAGAAGAGTTTTCAGTATGGGAAAAATATCAAATTTCGGTATGCGAAAGAGAAGATTTGCAAGGCTATAGCATGCATATGCTGTATATTTGTAAAAAGAATTAAATTGTACGCAATAATATTTTAGTGCAAATAAGTCAAAATAAAACAAATAGTAATATATCAAATTTAATAGCGAAAAATTAAAAAGAAAGCTTAAGAAGGTATAAACGATGAAAATATTTCTTGCAGTACCTAAAATGAAAGATGAAATACACGAACTAAGAAAATTTTTAAGTGACTTTAATGCTGATATCTATATATTTCCTGAAGGCTTTTTAAGGTATGAAAATCTCGATGAAGCACTATCTATAATTAAAAACAAGTTCGTTATTACAGGATTCAGAAGTCATGACAAATACGAAAAAGCATTGGTGATTGAAGATGGAAAAATAATAGGTGAATACAGTAAGTGTATACTCACCAAAGATGAGTACGCAAAAGGAAAAAAAGGCGGAAATAAAATCCATACTATAAAAACAAAGTATGGAATAATCGGAATTCCTATATGCTATGAAATTCATTTCCCCGAAGTTTCAAGAGTTATGATGTACGATAATCCGATACTCCTCATAAATTTAATAGGAAAAGGTATGTATCACTCAAAACAGCTTTATCAGTGGACAAGTATATGTAAAGCAAGAGCTATTGAAAATGAAGTTTTTTTAATTGGGTGTTCCCATTTTTGCGGTGAAATACCACTTGCTTTCGCTTATTCGCCGGAAGGCAATGTAATAACAGAATATATTGGTCAATATGGTGGTGTGATTATAGACGTTGACCCATCAGAAAGCCAAAATAAAAAGATTGGATATTTTTCAGACCGTAAACCACATCTTTTTAAAAAAATTTCAATGTAAAAGTTTTATTTTAGGAGGTAAATCCAGATGCAAATAAACGAAAAATTTTGGAAATATATGCAAAGGCTTGTGGACGAATCGGAAATAGTGATAGATCGTCCAAAAGGCTCTCGCCACCCTAAATTTCCCGAAACCATTTATATAATCGACTATGGATATTTAAAAAACACAGGTTCATCAGACGGAATGGATATAGATGTGTATGTCGGAAGTAGGAAAAATCGTGAAGTTTGTGCTGTTGCTGTTACAGTCGATTTTATAAAGAGAGATTCGGAAATTAAAGTTTTAATAGACTGCACAGATGAAGAAATAGAAAAAATACAAAATCAGCTTGGCAGTTATGAAACTGCTGTTGGTTTGATTATACGAAAGGGTGAAAAATAGAGCACATGATAATTTCAGGATATAGCTTTGATAAAGTGGGTTCATATTTAATCTTTTGCGACATAGAAAGCGGAAAATATAAAAAATTCACTTTAGAAAACAAAAATTTAAATATTACGAAACTCCATAAAAGATACTGCATAGGTGCTTATGACTTAAGTTCTTGCTCCTACAAAATTTGTCCGCACAAAAATAAATTAGATTTATCAAGTAAAATTAATAACTGCCCTGAGTGTTTTCGAAAAATAGGTTTTAATCCGGCTTTTTATAACGCAAAAACAATTTCGCCAAAACAACTTAAGTACAATGAGCTTGAACACTCCGTTTATATGGCTTATTTTTCAAATACACATATAAAGATAGGGATAGCCTCTAAGAAAAGAATAAATTTAAGATTACTTGAGCAAGGTGCAAGAGCAGCATACATTTTAAAGACATTCCCTGATGCATACTTGGCAAGAGATTTGGAAGCAAAACTATGTTACGGCGGTTTTGGACTACTTGAAAAACTATCTTCAAGCCAAAAAGCAAATATCCTTTGTGATGTGGCTTATGACGAAAAAGAAGCATTTACGAGCTTGAATAAAATGCTTAAAAACATAGGCATTATTCCCGAAAGCGAATTTTTAAATTTAAATCCGAAATACTTTTATAACTATACTCCAGAAAACTTCTCCAACTATATTTCATACGTAAAAGATACCGATTATCTATCAGGTAAAGTAGTGGGAATGGTCGGAGATATGATTATTTTAAAGCAGGATTTTGACTTTTTCGCTGTATCGGTTAAAAGTTTTATATCTCACGAAATTGAGTTTAATCAGGATAATACTTTTAAACGATATGAAGTTCAAAGCAAACAACTTTCATTATTTTGAAGCAAAAATTTCAGTATAAGAAAGGCTTGATAATTATGAATTACAAAGGTACAACAAAGCTTGAAACAGAACGTTTGATTTTAAGAAGATTTGAAATTACCGATGCAGATGATATGTTTGAAAATTATGCATCAAGTGATAATGTAACAAAATATATGACATGGGAAACACACAGCAATATTGATGTTACAAAAGAATACTTACAAAGCCTAACCGAAAGTTATAGTGACGGCAAAGTTTTCGATTGGGCAATAAAGCTTAAAAGTGAAAACAAAGTCATAGGTTCAATCAGTGCTAAAAACCTTAATGAAAATATATCAAAAATTGAAATAGGATATTGTATCGGCGAGAAATGGTGGAACCATGGAATTGTTACAGAAGCACTTAAAGAAATTATTAGATTTCTTTTTGAAGAAATAGGTGTTAACAGAATTGAAGCTTATCATGACGTAAGGAATCCGGCTTCGGGGCGTGTTATGCAAAAATGTGGCATGAAATTTGAAGGGATTTTAAGACAAGCTTATCCGTCTAAAAATGATGTGGTAGATGTTTGCATTTACAGTATTTTAAAAATCGATATAAAAAACAATGTAGTGATAAAATAGATTCAAATATAAATATCAGAAATATGACTTTTTCCGATATAGACATAATTTATAATAATTTCAGAGAGCAAAATTGGAATAAGCCGAAAGAACAATTTGAAGCTTATTACGAAAACCAAAAATCAGGGCAAGTAGCGATTATAGTGGCAAATATCCAAAATGATATAGCAGGGTATTTAACTATAAATCCTCAAGCTAAAGTAGGTCCATTTGCAAATAAAAACATTCCTGAAATTAGCGACTTAAACGTATTTATGAAATATCAAAAGAGAGGAATAGCAAATAAGCTACTGGATTTTGCCGAAAACTTAGTAGCTAAGAATTATAGTACTATTTGTTTAGGCGTTGGTTTACATTCCGGCTACGGACAAGCTCAAAGAATTTATATAAAAAGAGGTTATATACCTGATGGAACAGGTGTTTGGTACAGCGATAAAAAAGCCAATCCGTACAACCCCTATCCTATTGATGATAATTTAGTTTTATATATGTCTAAAAAATTGAAGTAAGTAGAATGTATAATGATAAAACCTGTAAAGCTCCTCAAATCCGATGTAAAAATAATCTTGAAATAAAAAAGGCATACGCTTTTATAAACTTGCGTATGCAGCCACTTTAGTGCCCTTTGTGTTTTTCTTTTCTTTTTTGTTGTTTCAAATCAAATTTTCGTTGTTTTTCGATTTCTCTTTGATGTTTGCTGATTTGTTTGTGTAAGGCTTTAAATTCTTCGTGTTGTAATTTTAATGCTTGTTGCGATTTAGTGCCTACACCAATATTATTTATCTGCTTTTTTGCTTCACGCTGTCTACGCTTGGGATTATCCGAAGTCTTTTTGACTTCAGCAGCGATACCATCACTAAAACTTAAATTGTTATAGTTTTTAAGAATAAATTCCCAAACCTCATAATCTTTCGGTTCTGCGCCAAATGTAACCTTACAAACAAACAGCTTACCATCGGATATTCGCTCAAAGATTCCTACCCAAAATGGGTTTTCAAAAAACACCGTCAATTTTTCAATTGTTTCGTCTACAACAATCCCTCCTAAAAAAATGTTATGAACAAAGAATGGACAACCCAGGAGGGAAGGTTACTTACCTTATTTTTACAATAAGACGTCCGGGCTACCTACCGGCTCTGGTACGCTTTTGAACGTACGTTGCGTTTTTATCTTTGTTTGATGAATAGCATACGCATTATTTGTTAAATTTTTAAAATCCGTATACACTCACGCGTATAATTATACCACATTTAGCGTTATTATACAAGGTTGAGGGTTAGAAACGCATATATTATAATGTATTTAAAATTAATGGAAAATGGGTATATAGATTTTTATTTTAAATAAAGGAAGAATTTAAAGATGAACATAGGAGTAAAAAGAAGAACTGTTAAAATTTTTGAGTATAATCCTGAGTGGAAAAATGAATATTTGAAAGAAAAAACTGCGTTGGAATATGCTTTAAAAAATTATAATATCGAAATTCAGCACGTTGGTAGCACTTCAATTGTAGGCTGTAAAGCTAAGCCTATAATTGATATAGCTATAGGTGTACCGAATCTTGAATATGGGAAACAATTAATCCCAATTTTGCAAAAAATGAGATATTATTATGACGGCAGAAACGATTTTGGTGTGCGGTACTTTCTTAAAAAATGTGAAAACGATATTGAAACCTACTTTATACATATAGAAGATACAAACAGCAGAATATGGCAACATCACCTATTATTTAGGGATTACATGAATCTTAACCCTGAAGAAGTTATGAAGTATTCAGATTTAAAAGAAAACTTGGCTCAAAACTTTGGTAATGACAGAAAAAGCTATACAAAAGCTAAAGAAACTTATATTGAAAAAATTATTGATAAAGCTTTTAAAAAATTTAATGTAAAACCAGTAGGCGAAAAATATTTTATGTGATTTTTAGAAAGGAATTTTATTTATGAAAACAGAAGTTAAATTAATAAACAGCAAAGTCCTTGAAAGAAATATGAGTATATCGGTATATATTCCAAAAGAATACGAAAATATAAATTTACCCACCTTGTATTTTTTACATGGTAGAGGCGGAAATGAAAATATCTTAAAAGAGCTTAAAATGGATAAAATAGCAGACAAACTAATAGAAAATCATTTCATTAATCCATTTATAATTGTCTGCCCTTATATTGCAAATAGCAGAGGTATTAATTCTTCGCAAACATACGAAGAAGTTCAAGGTAAATACGGCATAGTTCATAAAGGATTGTTTGAAGATTACATTGTAAATGAAGTAATTCCGTTTATAGATAACTCCTATAAAACCATAAAAAGCAAAGAGTCAAGATATATAGGCGGTATTTCTGCAGGTGGGTATGCTGCTTTACATATTGGATTTAATCATCAAGATATTTTTTCGAAAATAGGAGCACATATGCCGGCAATTGACTTAAACTACGAAGATGAAGATGAGTGTTATTTTAAAAATAAGGAAATGTGGCTAAAATATGACCCTATAACAATTGCAAGTAATAAAAAAATTAATGATTTAAAAATATTTTTGGATTGTGGAAATGAAGATGAGGGCAGATTTTATGTAGCTTGTGAAAGATTATACGAAATATTAAAATTAAAAAATGCAAATGTAGAAAATCATATATTTAAAGGTCATCACAACGCTGAATATATAATTTTAAATCTTGAAAAATATTTTAAATTTTACGGAGGCAAACAATAAATGGAACTATGGGATTTGTATACTGAAAATAGAGTAAAAACAGGAGAAACACACGTTAGAGGCAATCCATTACCTGAAAATAAATATCATTTGGTTGTTAATGTTTGGATAAAAAGCTCTGACGGAAAATATTTAATATCAAGACGATCTAGACAGAAATCAAGAAATCCCCTCAAGTTTGAAACTGTGGGAGGAGCAGTTTTAAAAGGTGAAAACAGTTTAAAAGCTGCCATAAGAGAAACAAAAGAAGAAGTAGGAATTGATTTAGACACAAAACGAACAAAGCTGGTTAATTCAGATGTACGCAAAAATTTAAATAGTATATTGGATGTCTATCTTTTTGAATATGACGGCATAGTAGATTTAAAAAATGCTACTACTGATGAAGTTGAAAGCGTAGGCTGGATGACAACAGATGAAATTTATGATTTATCCAAAAAAGGATTATTTGTTCATACGCTTAATTATTGTTTTGAGAAAGTATTTGGTCTTTAGGAGATGGAAAACGAAATGTGCTTAGAATGTTACGCTGACGATAATAGAATTACACCTTTACTAAATCCGACCGAATGTTTAGAAAACCATACGCAATACATTTGCGGTACTTGTGGAAGATGTATCTGCATAGAAAGAGATTCTAAAAGAGGTTTGCGAAGGTGGAACTTCCCTTTTAAGTCATTAGAAATTGCAAAATTATATCTAAGAACTGCCGAATATACAACGAAAAAATGCTGTGGTATATATGAATTAAAAAGTATCAGCGGTAGGAGCTTGTACAAAATTTTTGCTACCAGTGATGACCTAGAAATATACTTACAAAAAAATAAAGATAAAATTTGCGAGAGTATGAAACCTATTTTTATTTCTGAAAAATATAGGGAATTCAAAAACACACAGGCACGAAAACTAGCTTACGAGGAAGTTCAGAAATATATGTTAGAAAAAATGAGGAATGAAAGCCAATGAATAATTTAAATATTAGTAATTTTAAAAAAATAAACCCAAACAATTGGGAAAGAAAATATTATTATGATTATTTCATGAATAAAGAAAATAGAATGAGATGTAGATTTGGAATGACTGCAAACGTAGATATAACCAACCTTTTAAACATTATAAAAAGTAATAAATTACGTTGTTACCCTACTTTTACGTACTTAGTATCAAAAATTCTGAATAGTCACGATTGTTTTAAAGTGTCAAACTACAATGGCGATTTGGTAATATGGGATAAACTTCACGTTAGATACCCCATGTTTAACGAAGAAACTAAGACTATAACAAGTATATGGCTTGAATATGATAATGATTTTAATGTGTTTTATCAAAATGCTTTGAAAGATATCGAAAAATATAGTAACATACAAAGTATGTATGCAAAGGAGAATTTCCCGCCGAATTTTTATGACATAACTTCTATTCCGTGGGTAAGTTTTACCGATTTTCAAATAGATATGTATGAGGTAGACGGAACGTGGCTATTACCAATGATTGCAATAGGAAAATTTTTTAACTTTGGCGATAAAATATTAATGCCTGTTTCAATAAAATTACATCATGCCACATGTGATGGTTATCACGCAGGAGTGTTTTATAATGAACTGCAAAATTTGGCTTCTAATTTTATTTTATAAGGAGAAAAACAAATGGAACTTGAAAAAATGAACGATTTTTTTGCAAAAAGAATAGACGGATACGAAACCCAAATGCTTGAAAATGTTGAGGGATGCAAAGAAGGGTATAAAAAACTTGCCGAGCTTATTCCAGACAGCTGCAAAAAGCTATTAGATTTAGGTTGTGGGACAGGACTGGAACTTCATGAAATATTCAAAAAAATTCCTGATTTAGAGGTTACCGGAATAGATTTGACTCAGGCGATGCTTGACAAACTTAAAAGCAATTTCCCTGATAAAAATATAAATTTAATCCTCGGAAGCTATTTTGATGTCCCATTTGGAGAAAAGGCATTTGACATAGTTATATCATTTCAGACAATGCATCACTTTACACATGGAAGCAAAGTAAGTTTATATAAGAAAATCCGCAAAGCTTTAAAACCAAACGGAATGTACATAGAATGTGATTATGTTGCAAAAGACCAAACAGAAGAAAAGCATTTATTTTCAGAGCTGAATCGGATTCGTAAAGAGCAAAATATCAAAGACGATGAATTTGTTCACTTTGATACACCCTGCACAGTAGATAATCAAATAGAGATGTTCAAGCGTGCCGGATTTAAAGAGATTGCGAAAGTTTGGCAAAAGGGTCAGACGGCTATTATTGTGAACAAAATCTAGTTTTTATTTCAAAAATATTTCACAAAGAAGTATTTTGTGAGCTTTGGGTTCTTTTTATTTTTCCTCACAAACTCAAGTTTAAAACCACATTTTTCGTAAAACTTAGGAGCTTGAAAATCGTATGTAGTTAAGCTAATTGAAGTATAATTTTTGTCACTAAAATATTCTTCTACGCTTTTTAATAGTTTAGAGCCAATTCCATTTTTTCGAAATTTTTCAATAACGATAAGGTCGGAAATTTTAACTTCGTCATGTAAACATTTTCCGGTAAGCACTCCTGAAATTTCTTCATTTTCTTTGGCTATAAAACTAAACTCCTTATAATTTGGTCTTAAATTAAATGTTTTGTCATACTTTGTAAATCCTGCATTTATTAGTTTTCCAATATCATCCCTTAGTTTCCCCTCATAATATTTTATCTCCATATTATCCATCCTTCTATAAAATTTTTAAAATTATTTACCACAATACAGGTAAGCAACTTCTTTTAAATTTTCACCTCCGAACCTAGTTGATTCAGAGGCGTTTTTTATTAGTTATTAATTTTTGGTTTTCTGTCAAGAGCAATTGTAATAGGCTCTTCTGGGACACCGCTTGTGAGCAATTCGGACAAATATTCATCTAACCCAACAGGATAAATTATTTCTTTGCTATTCTTAATGTCATCGGCAGAAAACCACTTCAAACTCTTAGCCACAGGTTTTTCTTCGGGAGTTAAATTCTTGAGTGTAACATCGGTTACATTGGTTTTAGCAGTTATAAACTGTTGCCTGATAAGAGTTTCAACGCCGCTCATGATGAGCGTAAGCTCACCTTTCCAAACTATGTTGCCAAATTCAACATCATCGGGTTTTAACCCGGTTTCTTCAAACAATTCCCTAGTTGCAGCGGATTTTATATCCTCTCCTTCTTCAATTTTGCCGCCTATCATCTGCCAAAATTTTCCGTTGTAACTCTTATCTTTGTTTGTGATACTTTTGTCATCAATGCTAATGAGGAGTATCTCGTTTTTGGGATTTAATAAAACGATTTTTATGCTGTTTCTGATATGCATGGTGTTTAACCTCCCCTGAAATTAAAAATGGACTAATATTATATCATAAAAGCATTATGGTTGCAATCAAAAAATTCATTTATTCGGCTTGATATGTATAAGCAACTTCTTTCAGATTTTTACCGCCGATATTTATATAATTAAACTTATCTGAAAGTTTGAAATTTTGCTTTTCGTAAAAACGTCTTGCCCTCGTATTTTCTTCAAGTACCCAAAGAAAAACATTTTTATACCCAAGTTTAGTAAGTTCATTTAAAGTAGCTTCAAATAATATCTTTCCGTAGCCTTTTCCAATGTATTCGGGGAGTAAATATATAGAAACAATTTCACCGAAGCCATCAAATTCTTCACTTCTTAATTTGCAATAACTTGAAGTACCGATAAACTCATTATTTTCTATAAGTACAAGGCTATTCATACTTTCATTTTCAAAATGCGGAAGCCATTTATCTCCTGAAATACTATCAAGATAATCTTTTGGAATTATTCCATCATAAGCAAACTTCCAAGACTTTTCATAAATTTTACCAATAGCGTTTATATCATCAGATTTTTTGATTCTTCTTATTTCCATCTGTTATCACCTCATAAGAATATAAATTACTCATTTATAAGTGAATCTACTGTTTTTTCTGTATTTTCAAAAAAGTTTTTCATTGTTTTAAAATGTTCGGTTTCAAAATATTTTTTGGGATAAATGCCTTTTTCAGTTATTTCAAGTATTTCGGCATTCGGAATAGCCAAAAGAATTGGCGAATGAGTTGCAATTATAAACTGTGAGTTTAAACCGGCAAGCTGATTTATCCTTATGAGTAGCGACATTTGAGAAACAGGAGAAAGTGCCGCTTCGGGTTCATCGAGTATGTAAAGACCATTTCCCATAAATCTTTTGAAAAATATACTAAGAAAACTTTCTCCGTGCGATTGATTGTGAAGTGATTTCCCTCCATACGCTAGAGATATTGGCGGTGCATCACACTTGACTTCATCAAGATCGTCAATATTTGATGCCACGTTATAAATCGATTCCGATCTTAAAAAATATCCGTCTTTTGCTCTGTATGGACCTTTTATAATTTTGATATATTTGTTTAGGTCAGATTCAGTCTGCCGGGTTTTAAAATTAAAATGCTTCGAACCGCCTTCTGCATTAAATCCCCATTTTGTGACTATTGCTTCAATTAAGGTTGATTTTCCTAATCCGTTTTCCCCCACAAATATTGTAATAGGCTGTTTAAATTCGATTTTTTTAAAATTTTTAATCACAGATAAATCGTAAATGTAATCATTTCGTGGTATCTCGTACTTGTTTATATCAACACTTTTTAAATATAATTCTCTCATAAGTTACTCCCAAGCAGTTTTATTCTTATAATTAGATTTTACCACAACTGAGAAAGGTCTTTCAGCATAGCTTCTTTCTTTTCTTTCTCAATACCGCAATACTTAAGAGTCATCTTCTCGGAACTATGATTCAAAAAGTCTTGTAAGGTAGCAAGTGCTGACATATCGTTTTTATGAACTTGCAAAAACCAATAAGCAAAAGTTTTTCTAAGAAAATGAGTCGAGCAATGATACGAAAGATTTAAGTCTGTTGCCATATTATCGAAAATTTTTCTTGCACTTGATTTATCTATCGGGCTATTTTTGCCTTTTCGACTTCTAAAAAGATATTCGTCTAATAAAAATCCGCCTTTGCTTTTTATGTATAAATTTATAGCGATTTTCATACCTTCACTAATTGGCATTATTCTTCTCTTTTTGGGTTTTTGCTCGGTAATGTCAATCTCTCGTTTCCAAATTTCATAATCTTCAAAAATATCCGAAA
>JAEEGL013065867.1_pt1 | contig 12673 bp, 5 predicted proteins | sample 9134231 | NCBI WGS metagenome assembly JAEEGL01 (sample SAMN16246548, study PRJNA631951) | gut metagenome | biome: gut microbiome; feature: rumen; material: fiber-attached | host: Bos | place: Iran: Karaj | collected 2018-10
AGAGGTGCGTCCTCCATTTCAAGCGGTGCATATTCGCTCAAAATCGCCCCGCCCTTCTCTATTATCTCCCGCGCTAGCGCCGTATGGCTTCTAGGGTAAATTTCGTCTGCGCGCGTGCCTAACACCGCAATTGTCGTCCCGCCAGCATCTAAACAACCTCTGTGCGCGATACTATCTATCCCAAAAGCCAGCCCAGAGACGATAATTACCCCTTCGCGAGCCAAATCGTAGGCCAATTTATATGCGACCTCCTCGCCATACTTAGTGTTATGTCTCGAGCCCACAATAGCCACCGTCTTTACCATATTTTCGGGCATTTTACCACAAAAATACAATGTTTTTGGCATAAGCGCAATGCTACCTAACCCCTGTGTGTATTTACACTCTAGGGGCGAAATTTGGTTGATTTTTGTAAAAAAGTGTGAAAAAAGTGTTGACATATTTTCTCCTGTGTGATATAATGAGATGTAGTTAGGGAAAAAAAAACCCTACACCGCACCTAAATAAGTTATAATTTCGACTATACTTATTTAAGTATATCAGAAATTGCGTGCTTTTGAAACCCTTTCGAGCTTTAAATTTCTTCATGGTTTAAAGTTTATTATAAGTATTACCTCCACTTAGAAAGGGACTCTTTCGAAGGCATAGCAATCCCTCTAACCGGCGGGCCCCAAATTGTGTGAGGTGGGTTACGCTCCGGGGTTCACCCGGGTAGTAGTGAAGCGTTAGAGGGCCAAAATAGCCTCAGGTAGTGCCCACCCATACCTGAGGCTATTTTGGTTTTTGAGATATTTTGGCTACGTTTATGCTTGACACGGTGTGATATGATAAATATATATGTCTAAAAACCTAGTGATAGTAGAGAGCCCGGCAAAGGCACATACCATCGAGAAATACCTCGGTGATAATTTTAAAGTGCTCGCAAGTGTGGGGCATATTCGCAAGGATACTAAAGTCGATAAGACAACTTTTGATGTGACCTACGAGATTGATCCAGGGCATAAACAAATTATTTCCGAGCTCAAAAAAGCCGTTAAAGAGTCTGACAAAGTCTGGCTCGCGACGGATGAAGACCGCGAAGGGGAGTCGATTTCTTGGCATTTGATAGAGGTTTTGGGGCTTCCTAAGGACACGGCTAGGATTACTTTTCATGAAATTACGAAGCCGGCGCTTCTGCATGCGATTGAAAACCCGCGCATGGTAGATATGAATATGGTGTCGAGCCAGCAGGCAAGGCAGACGCTAGATATGCTGGTGGGGTATGATCTCTCTGATATTGTGAGGAAAAAGGTGCCTGGGGCGATTAGCGCGGGGCGCGTACAGTCTCCGGCTCTTCGGCTAGTAGTGGAGCGCGAGAAGGAAATTGAGAGATTTGAAAGCAAATCTTCGTTTAAGATTACGGGGGAATTTAGCGGGCCTCTTACCGCCAATTATGATGGGGAACAGCCGGCCGACGAAGCAGCCGCAAAAACTTTGCTAGAAAAACTTGCTGCCGATAATTATACTGTGACCAACGTCGAGGAGGCCGAGGGCGAAAAGGCCAATCCGGTGCCATTTACGACCGCCGCTTTACAGATTGAGGCCAACGCCAAACTTGGGTTTTCGTCTCGTACGACGATGAGCGCGGCGCAGGGGCTTTATCAGGCCGGCCTCATTACTTACCACCGTACAGATTCGCTTAATCTTTCTTCTCAAGCTGTGGCGGCGATGGCGTCATACATTAAGGGCGCTTTTGGAGAAAAATATTTAAAGACTCGCCATTTTAAGACCAAGGACGCTTCTGCACAAGAGGCGCATGAGGCGATTCGCCCGACTGATTTTGCTAAAACAGTTGCAGGGCGGACGGAATATGAGAAAAAGCTTTATCAGTTGATTTGGGCTAGGACTTTGGCGACCCAGATGGCGAATGCGAAAGTTGCAAAAACCACTATATATATAAGTAATGATTTTACAGCCAAGGGCGAAGTCGTAATTTTCGACGGGTTTTTGAAGGTTTATGGCAAGAGTAAGGACACTGAGCTACCGAAGCTGGAGAAGGGTGACAGATTAGAATATACAGAGCTTACCGCGAAGCAGACTTTTGCGAAGCCACCGGCAAGATATACCGAAGGTTCGCTAGTGAAGAAGCTCGAGGAGCTAGGTATTGGCCGCCCGTCCACTTATGCATCCATTATGACCGCAATTCAAGCGCGCGGATATGTGGTTAAGGGCGAGAGCGAAGGGGAGGAACGTGAAGTTATAGAGTTAAGAGTCAAACCGACGGGTGACGCCGCTGGGGGGACCCCCGCCGGAGCCCCTGCGACGGTGGGGGAAACTGCGGCGGCAGGACCCGTCGAGAGGACTATCGTCAAGGAGAAATTCGGGGCGAATAAGGGGAAGCTCGTGCCAACGGCGATTGGCGAGCTTGTGGCTGGCTTTTTGACGGATAATTTCAAGAATATCGTAGATTATAAGTTTACTGCGAATATTGAAAAAGATCTGGATCTAGTCGCGGATGCGAAATTGGAGCGCGTAAAAATGCTCCGGGATTTTTACGGGCCGTTTAGAGATACGGTTTTGATTGCAAACGGGGTAGAGCGTTATAATAATGCGCGGTTGCTCGGGCATCACCCAGAAAATGGGCTTCCGATTTATGCTAAGGTCGGTAAGAATGGTGGGTTTATCCAGCTTGGTGACAATGAAAAATCGTCGGGGGAAAAGCCACAGTTTGCGCCACTGCCGAAGCGGAAATCAGTAAAAACTGTAACATTAGAGCAGGCTTTGAAGCAGCTAGCTTTGCCGGCTTTGCCGAGAGTGCTCGGAAAAGCGCCGGACGGAGCGGAACTGATTGCGGCAAACGGACCGTTTGGGCCATATCTTAAAGGTGGAAAATATAATATTCCGATGAAGGAATTTGACCCATATACCGTGACGCTTGAAGAAGCGTTGCCGCTTTACCAGAAAAAAGTTGATTCGATGATTGCGGATTGGGGAGAAATTCAGATTATTAACGGCGCGTACGGACCATACGTGAAGGGACCGGGGCGACGGAATAATGTAAAAGTCCCGAAGGACGTCGATCCAGCCAAACTTTCGCTTGAAGAAGCCAAGAAATTACTTGCAGAAAAGCCTAAAACCAAGACCACGCGCCGCGGCAAACGCGGTGGAAGAAAGAAATAGGGCGATAGGAATAACTACTGAAGCACACACCGGACTGAACAACCGTAGCTGCGACTGTAGTTATACTGCGGGTAGACACTCGACGAACCGACGCGCAAACTGTACATGCTGCCGCTATTGAGGTAAGTAGACGACCAGAAGGTGCCGTCCGAGCCCTGAAGGTAGGCCGAGCCGTAGCTGAAGAGGCCAGAGAGAGGGGTACGGAGAGCGTTCTTGAAGTTTGTGGCATTGCTAGAATAAGCTGTGAAAAGGGACCTGTATTCTCCACTACCACCCGTAGGCATGCGCCAACCTGCTGGACAGATATCTTCAGTAGCATTGCCAGAAGGTGAGCCTTCGCTAGTACCATTACCATAACAATAGCTACCAGCTGAAGCGGCACAGTAGTTATAGTATACGCCTATCTTGCCAGAGCCAGAACCGTAGCTCTGCAAAGTATCTTTAGTCCAGTCGCCATTATTACCAGTGCCACTAGTAGCGATTAGCGGGGCGGAGTAGCTATAGCTGCTAGTCCAGTTGGCTACGCCTGCTGTTGCATACTTATTCGAGGTGGTGCCGCCACCATTTTTTAGGTAGTTTAGAGTCGTGTTTGAAGCATTTGTGTTAGTAGAGGAAAGCTTGGCTTTTACTGTAGAATTAGTAAGGTCTAGAGACAGATTGTCTAAGAGCCAGACTTTACCGTCCGCAAGCTTGCTTACAGTATAGCTAGTACCATCGCGAGAATCCGTGAGAGTATAAGCTTGGCCGGTGGTCATAGAATTCTTTATTGCCGTGGCATTATTAGTTGCAAAATCTTGCATGGTAGAAATTTGAGAAATATCGGAAGCTTGAAGCACACAGCGGACTGGGTTATCGTCGTAGCGATAGCTGCTACTCCGCGGATACACAGTCGACGAATCGACGTATAGGCTGCGCATGGTCCAAACCTCGTAGTAGGTAGAAGACCAGAAGAAGCCGTACGAGCCATGACCGCTCGCTGAGCCATTGTAGACGTAGCCCGAGAGAGGGGTACGGAGAGCATTAACGAAGGCTGCATCATTACTGGAATAAGCAGCGTAGAGAGCTTGGTATTCTCCACTATCACCACCCGTAGGCATACGCCAACCTTTAGGACAGATATCTTCGGTAGCGTTGCCGGAAGGTGAACCAGAGCTAGTGCCATCACCGTAACAATAGCTACCTGCAGAAGCTGCACAGTAGTTATAGTATACGCCTATTTTGCCTGTACCAGATTGACCCATAGCGAAAGGCTGAGTGGTATCTTTAGTCCATTTACCAAAATCATCGCTAGTAGCGATTAATGGAGTAGAATAGCTTTTATAGCTATAGTTATTATCCCAGTTGGCTACGCCTGCTGTAGCATACTGATCTGAAGTAGTCCCGCCACCGTTCTTGAGATAGTTTAGAGTAGTATTTGAGGCGTTGGTAGTGTTGGCCGTAAGATTATTTTTCACTGTAGCGTCGGTGAGGTCTAGCCTTAGATTATCCAGCAACCAACATTTGCCATCGGCAAGCTTTTGGATAGTATAGATTTCATTATCACGGGTGTCATAAACCTGGGTCGCTGTAGTAGGACAAGTAGCGAGTGTGATACTTTGGATTGAGGCCAGACTTTGCTTCCCACTAAGCGTTAGTGTACCCGCGCTGGTAACGGTTAAAGTCGTAGAAGTAGAAGAGGTGCTAGCTACGGAGATAGAGCCAGAAGTAGACCAGCTATCAAACTCATAACCTGAAGCGTAGCTACCAGAAATAGTATGATTGCCATAAGCTAAGGAAGCACTCGAACCGCTATAATTCGCACCATCTATAATAATACCATTGGCTCCACCAGTAGTAGTAAGCGTAATGGTAAACTTCTCTAGTTCCCACATCGCATAAAGCGTAACAGTATTAGCTGTGGTCTGGTCTAGGCCATAAGTGAGGTTAGTACCTGCTCCATTTGGGTTGTATACTGTACCAGAGCAGGAGTCTATACCATTGCTAGTGGTGGTAGTAGTACTACACCAACCTAAGAATGAGTAGTGAGCTCTAGTTGGTACAGTATTTGGTAGATTGATGGTGATAGATGAGGTAGAGCCAGCAGTGGAGGTAGAAGGTAGGTTAGATACAGAGTCTGTAGTATTCTTATTATAGTTTATGGTATAGGTGGTAGGGTTAGCTGTAGCTACTAGAGTGAAGGTCTTGGTATAGGTACCTGCATAGGTATTATGGTCTGCTCTTATGCCTAGAGCTATAGAATAATTATTGGCAGATGAGTTGGCTACGGTGGTATGGTCTAGGATAGTGCCTGTGGTGGTAGGTGATGGAAGGAAGAGTGCAGAGTCTCCGGTATTATCTATTACTACATTATTAGATACATACTTATTTGGTTTATATCCCCATCTATTATTGTAGGTGGTGGTATCAAAGGAATCCTTAGTCATAGGGGTATCAATAGAGAATATAGAATGCCCTACATTACCATCTGTATTGGTGAGGTTGCCGCTATCATCATCTGCCACTATGCTCAGCTCATAGCCTGTGAAGTTGTTCGTAGTGACGCCAAACTGTGCTTCTCCTGCAGTACTAGACATAGCGAAGGTACCATTAGCACTATTTGGTGTGATTGCTACATTAGCAGATGTATGGTTAGTAGTGAGGGTGAGAGAAGTAGAAGATGCAGTAGCTGTGCCTGTTACGGCAGAAGCACTATCTTCTTTAATATACACTGGGAACAAAATCAACAACAGTAAAACTGCTGTTGTCAGTATGCATAGATATATATTGTGCGCAAACCCAAAAGAGTTGTTTGTTCTCATTTTTGTGTGTATGACCTATTTATAACTCTATATTAGCATGAGCAAAATGCAGTGTCAACGGGTTTATGGTTGTGGTTTTATGAAATTTTTTTTCACAATTGTAAAAAATGTGCTACAATAGTATTGGAAAATAAAGATTTTCATAGTTGACAGGCACTCAAACTTATGATATTATAATAAAAGTTATTAAATCTAACAGAGTTGGGACAAGGAAAAACACTGATGGACCAAAATGCGGAAATCCTAAAAAATGCAATATCCGGAAGCTTGAAAATCATTGACCAAGACCGTGAAAAGGAAATTATTTCAAGACGCTTCGGACTAAACGGTAACAAAGAAACACTTGAACAAATTGGTGAAATGTTGTCGATTACGCGTGAGCGTGTAAGGCAGCTCGAAAAAGCTATATTAATTCGTCTTCAAATTTCCGCAGAGGAGAACGAAATACCTGAGCTTGCTGCAGCAGAAAAGATTCTTATCCGCAATCTTACCGAGATGGGGAGAGTCGCAAAACTCAATAATCTTGCTGACAAAGTTTATGGACGTACGACCACCGCATCCGAGAGGACCGGTATTTATTTTATTGCGACATTTTCTAAGAGCCTGACTGTAATTGAGGACAACGATAAATATAATGCCGCTATCGGTATTGCTGATTATGGTGATTCGCTTGCGATTCGTACTCGCGTTGACGAAATTGTAAATCTCATTAAAGAGAACAAGCAGCCTATGACGATTGACGAGCTTGACAGCAAACTAAATTATGAACATCCTGACCACATCAAGGCTATAGTGTCAATTTCCAAGCTTCTTGCTACACTCAACGGAGTATATGGTCTAGCCAAGTGGCCAGCAGTAAACCCGAAGAATATTCGTGATAAGATTTTTGTTATCCTCGAAGGCAGGAAAGAGCCGATGCATTTTTCTGACATTGCCAAAGAAATTGCCGATTCTGATTTCAAGCGCAAAAACGTCACTGTGCAGGCTATTCATAATGAGCTTATCAAGGACGATCGCTTCGTTTTGATTGGACGTGGTATTTATGCACTCTCATCTTGGGGCTACAAAAAGGGAACCATTTCTGACATTATTAAATCTATTTTGGAAAAGTCCACTACTCCACTCACTCGTGAAGAGATTGTGAAACAGGTCTTAAAGACTCGCAAGGTAAAAGAGACCACGATTTTGCTAAATTTGCAGAACAAAAAATTGTTTAAGAAAGTTGATAAAAACTCTTACACGCTAGCCTAATATATATGATATAATGGCAGTATGGAGCACGTCATACATTTTGTTTTAATGCCAATTTTCTGGATACCGGTGGTAGCCCTCTTGGCATTTTTAATCTATAGGAATTACAAGAAATTGAATAAACTTAAAGTTTTGAATGTGGATTCAGTTCTCCTAATGCTAGAGATTCCACGTACAAACGACAAAAAAGAGCTAGCAGCGGAGCAGCTTTTTGCATCACTCCATGGCATCCTTAGAGACCGCAGGGAATTAAAGAATTCTGGCGGAGTACAAGAGCATTTGTCTTTTGAAATCGTTTCAACGGCGTCACAAATTCGTTTTTATGTATGGGTGCCAAAGGTATTGCAGAGTTTTGTAGAGGGGCAGATTTACGCCCAGTACCCTACGGTGCAAATTTACAAAATGAACGACGACTACGTAGATAATCGCGACAAATACCCTGTGACCTACATGACCGAGCTTTCGCTGATAGACAACGACGCTTTGCCGATTAAGACGTTTGACAACTTTGAGGTAGACCCACTGGCCGGCATCACTGGTACTCTTGCCAAACTAGACCCAGATAACGGCGAGGAGATGTGGATTCAAATTCTCACCCGCCCGATTGCGGATGATTGGCACAAAAACACGACCGATAGGTTTATTAGGCGTCTCAAATCTGGGTCAAAGACACTGACCTTCGGGACAGGGATTGATTGGACATGGCTGACCGAGGCTATTGGGGCACTTTTCCGCCCGCCAGCAGGTGGCACTACATCTGAAACCAAGGTCGAGCTATCTGAAAGAGCCAAGACACAAATCGCCAAAGCCGAAGAGAAAGCCGCCAAGCTCGGCTATGAGGTCAAAGTCCGCTTGGCTTATCTTGGTAAGAGTGAAATGGATGCAAAACTCAACATGCAGGCACTTGTCGGTACATTCAAACAGTTTAATTCCACAAATCTAAATGGCTTCAAACAAAGAGGTGGAAGTTTTAATCCAAAAGATCTAGAGTCTTATAAGATGCGCCAATTTTCCGAACATGGGTTTATTCTCAATATATCAGAGCTAGCATCGGTATATCATTTGCCACATACCTCCGTAGAGACACCAAATATCGTCTGGGCAAGCTCCAAGACTGCAGAGCCGCCGGCAAAGTTGCCTATACTTACTGGCAATGTCGAAATCGACCAAAATATTTCGGCTTTTGGTCTCACCAATTTCCGTGGCATCAACCATCAGTTCGGGTTGACCCGTCGCGACCGGTCGCGCCATGTCTATATTATCGGCCAGACTGGAGCAGGGAAAAGCGGTATGCTGGAGCTTCTTGCATTGTCTGATGTGTTTTATAACCAGGGGTATTGTATTATCGATCCACATGGCGATTTTGCAATCGACAACCTCAAATTTGTCCCTGAATCACGCATCCGTGACGTAGTTTATTTCAACCCTGCTGATACAGCGTATCCTGTGGCATTTAACCCGCTTGAGATCACTGACCCAACCAGGAAGCCAAATATCTGCTCCGAGGTGATCGGGGTGCTCAAACGTATGTTTGGCGACTCTTGGGGTCCTAGACTTGAGCATATTCTCCGTTATACCCTGCTCGCGCTCCTCGATAGGCCAGAAGCGACACTTCTTGATATTTCTAGATTGCTAACCGATAAGGATTTCCGCAAGGAGACGCTAGATTATTGTAAAGATGTGACCGTGCTTCAGTTCTGGAAACACGAGTTTGGCCAATGGAACGAAAAACAAGTAAATGAATCTATCGCACCAGTACTCAATAAGGTAGGTGCATTCACAGCCAACCCTATCATTCGTAATATCGTGGGGCAGCCAAAGTCGTCATTTGACATCCGCAAGATTATGGATGAAGGGAAGATCCTAGTTGTGAACCTTTCTAAGGGTCTAATCGGTGAAGACAACGCTTCTATCCTCGGTGCATTCCTTGTGACCAAGGTACAGCTTGCTGCGATGTCTCGCTCTGATATCCCAGATGTAGCCGACAGGCGTCCATTTTATCTCTATGTAGATGAGTTCCAAAACTTCGCCACCGATTCATTTGCCGTGATTCTCTCCGAGGCTCGCAAATACGGGCTCAACCTTACGGTTGCCAACCAATACGTGGCCCAGATGACCGATTCTGTGCGCGATGCGGTGTTTGGCAACGTCGGTACGACGATTTCGTTCCGCGTATCGGCCGATGATGCTCCGGTGCTCGTAAAACAATTCGAGCCTACTTTTGAGGCTTCTGACCTCTTGCAGCTAAACAACCGTCACTTCGTAATTTCGATGATTATTAATGGCGAAAAAGTACCTGCATTCTCTGCCACTACACTCTCTATTCCAGACACACCAAAGGATAATTTCGATGCCATCGTCGAGAATTCTAGGATGACTTATGCGCGAGCTCGTTCTGTCGTAGAGGCTGAGATTCGCGCCACTATCGAGCAGTCCGAAAAATACAAAAAGGAGCTTTCTGACTCTGGCAGACAAGAAGAGGGGGCTTCTTTCCAGATAGTAAGGGAAGACAAGAAGGATTTTAACAGGGGTGGCAACAGAGGTGGATTTAAGCCTACTAGACCTACACCTACCCCTCAAGCTGATTTTAGACGTACCGGCATGAGCCCAAATATGGCCGAAGGCAAAGAAGGCCGTCCTGGATTAAAAGATTTAGCCAAGCTCATGGGTGGCACAGCCCCAGCAGCACCTACAGCCACTCCGGTGGCACCAGCTCCTGACGACAAAAAACCGTATAAAAAAGGGAATCAGCACAAAAAAGGGAAACAAAATACTCAGTTCTCCCCTGTTAAGGAAAAATCTACCCCTGTAAAAGAGTCCGGCAAGCCAGCCGATTCTACCACTGTTTCCTCCCCTGTTAGACCAGAGGTAGTTTTGAAGGAAAAATCCCCAGAACAGATTACGACCTCTGTTAAACCCCTTAAATTAGATCAGCCAGTCAAAGATACTAGCAAATTTGCCGAAGTAGACAACTCGGTAGACGGGTTTCTAGGCGTAAAACATTAAGTCAGGGAATTAAAAATAAAATCCAGCCATAAAAACAAAAAATGGCTGGATTTTGGCAAAAACAAGAATTCAAAGGACGCATGATGAATCGGCTTTTCGCGATAGTCTTAATGTCGCACAATACAGATTTTACGACATTTTAGGTAAATCCAAAAGCTAGTAACTTATACGTCTAACATAAGCGGAATATTAGGCGGGGCATAATGCTAAGCTCCTAAGTGCTTGTTTGCTGGTCTTGGTAAAGGTATTTTTTAGCTTTTAGTTAACTTCGCGCCAGGCTTTAAAAATATTTTTCGTCAAGTCTCCGCCGGTATTTCAGTACCGTACTCGACTTGGAAAAATATTTTTAGAAGCTTGGGCTTGTTAAAGAAAGCTGAAAAAATACCTTTGCCAAGGCCTACGATCCAGACTTTGGCTCGGATTTTGGCCCTTGACTCGGATTTTGCCGCCTGGATTTTTCGATTTGACTTTTCCCCATTTTATTTCCCTTTTTGTATTTCTCCCCTGTTATTTTATATATTTGATGCCCTTTTTGCAAAAAATAATTATATGCTAAACCGAACAAAAACCGAACAGAAGAGCAGAGAATCAGAGAAGAGCTATAACCCATTATTTATATATGCCGAACAAAAAACCGAACGATTCCCTTTTTATTTCCAATACGCTTTGCGATCAACGCGAACGTCAATATAAGTAAACTCTGTAATTCCCTTTTCCTTGAGATATCTAAGCATCCGATCGGCATCCTCTGTAGACACTCCGGTCCCGCGATCGGTAGTAAGCTTGATATATCCAGGGTAGCCATCGAGGTAAAAATCAACTTCGCGGATAGAGCCTACTGGGCGGACCGCTTTGGTTGGGGTGTAACCTAACTCGCGAAAATCTATCTCGGCCTTGCCGATATATTCTTTCATTACACTAGAAAGCGCCGTATCGGAACTACCCGTATGCTCATCAATAACTTCAATCGTAGGGGCATATACAGAGACCGTGATAGTCGGTTGGTAAGCCGAGTCGTTCCTTATGATAGAATTGAAAAAATAAATTCCTGCGGCCATAAACAAAGCAAAAACTATGACCGTGAAGGCAAAACGAAGAGTTTTATGCTTTTTGACCTTACGACGAGCAGCGCTCCGCTCATTGGCGGTTTCTATGTGATCTCTCCGCTCGCCAATGGTGCGACCAGAACGAAGACTAGAATGGCGTCCTTCGCGGACGCGAGCGCGGCGCGGAGGCTCTGGTATAGAATTTTGATCCACCACTTCAGAGCCCATTTAGTGGGTGGCCTCCTCTAGTACAATATCAGCAAGCTGCTCAGCGGCATCAGAACTAGCCTCTTCATGAAGACGATCAGCAAGGTCGGCACGAAGACGCGGGCTTCTTATTAAATGACGAATCTCCTCTAACATTTTTTGTGGGCTTTTCATCATGTCGGCGTCTTTTATCACTACAGCAGCGCCGGCAGCTTCTAGCCGTTCGGCATTTTTAACTTGATGACCACCCGGTAGACGTTCAAAAGGAACCAAGAGTACTGCTTTTTTCAGGGCAGCCATTTCGGCGATGGTTGTAGCACCAGCACGCGACACAACGACATCGGCGGCGCCAAGGAGTTCATTCATGGTAGTATTAAATTCCCACATACGAAAGTCTGATTCTAGCGAGGCGTGGTCCCAGTTCTCATATTTTTTGAGATCGATCATATCTTCGTAGTGTTTGCGTCCAGCAACAAGAGCTACGGACGTAAATTTGAGCAGCTCTGGCAAAATAATACGCGTGGTTTCGTTGAGGTTTTCCGAGCCCTGTGAGCCACCCGTAATAACTACGAGTGGTTTTTCGCCATTAAATGAAAAAGCTTTTTTGAGAGAAGTTTCTTTAGTGGGACTTACTGGCTTGAATTCTGGACTGATCGGAATACCGGTCCAGACATAGTTGGGGTGAGCAGACTTCATTTCCTCTGAGATTGGCATGCCAAAAGCGACTTTTTTGGCTTTTTTCATCAGGATGCGATTGGCTAGCCCAGCTACGGCGTCAGACTCATGGATAACGTACGGAATTCTAAAAAATCTAGCCATAAGGCCCACTGGCAGACAAACATATCCGCCCTTCAAGAAAATCACATCTGGGCGCCGACTAGGGCGAAGCATTCTAGAAAATGCCGTAAATACCCCTGCAATAAAACCGAGGAACCCTAGAAAATTCCCAATAATTAAATCTTTGAGTGTAATATCAAAATGGACAAAATAATCTTTAAAGCTCCAGCCCGCATAGCGATGGAATTTACCCGCTGGAATACGACGAACCCTAATAAATTGACCTTTTCTTTCTTCTCGGCCTTCAGCCCAAGAAACACCGAGCTCGGTCGTAAGCTTGGTGACATTTTTGTGATACTTAAAATCTGTCCAAAACTCAATTTTGGCACGAGGTTTCTTTTTTAGAATTTCACGCACTACGGCGACGGC
>JAEEGL016793202.1_pt1 | contig 12673 bp, 14 predicted proteins | sample 9134231 | NCBI WGS metagenome assembly JAEEGL01 (sample SAMN16246548, study PRJNA631951) | gut metagenome | biome: gut microbiome; feature: rumen; material: fiber-attached | host: Bos | place: Iran: Karaj | collected 2018-10
CATACGAGAGGAGGTTAGCGATGAGGACATCGCTGAGATAGTAAGCCGCTGGACAGGCATACCGGTAAGCAAGATGAACCAGAGTGAGCAAGATAAGCTGCTGCACCTTGAGGAGGAGCTTCACAAACGTGTAGTAGGGCAGGATGAGGCTATAAGCAGCGTTTCAAACGCCATACGACGTAGCCGTGCCGGGCTTAATGACCCTAAACGTCCTATAGGCTCATTCATATTCTTAGGCACCACAGGCGTGGGTAAGACAGAGCTTGCAAAGGCTTTGGCAGACTTCCTCTTCAACGATGAGAACATGATAACCCGTATAGACATGAGTGAATATCAGGAGAAATTCTCAGCCACACGTCTTATAGGAGCGCCTCCTGGATACGTAGGTTATGATGAGGGTGGTCAGCTTACAGAGGCTATCAGGCGCAAACCTTACTCTGTAGTGCTCTTTGATGAGATAGAGAAGGCTCACCCCGATGTGTTCAATGTGCTGTTGCAAGTGCTTGATGACGGCCGTCTGACCGATAACAAGGGACGTACAGTTAATTTCAAGAACACCATTATAATCATGACCTCTAATCTTGGCTCACAACTTATACGTGAGAAGATGGAGAGCATAAATGACAGCAATAGGGCAGAAGTGCTTGAAAAGACCCGTAGTGAAGTGTTCACCATGCTTAAGCAAGTCATAAAGCCAGAGTTCCTGAACCGTATAGATGACCTTATAATGTTCACACCTCTTAATAAAGAAGAGATACGTAAGATTGTAAAGCTTCAGGTTGGCTCTATTGCAAAATTGTTACAAAATAATGGTATAGAGCTCAAACTCACCGATGCGGCCATTGACTACATAGCCACAGCAGGTTATGACCCGCAGTTTGGCGCACGTCCTGTTAAACGAGCACTTCAGAACCTTGTACTAAATGAGCTGTCAGAGCAGATTATTGCTGGCAAGGTTGACAGAAGCAAGCCAATAACGGTGGACTTTGCTGATGGACAGCTGAAAATGGACAATTGATAATTTGTTGAGGGCTTGCCCCCTACGTGCTGATAACCGTTAAGGGATATAAAGCATCTCATAATAATAGCGTCATACTTTGCTCCGCTCAGTATGACGCTAATTTTTTATAGTAGAATTGAACGTCTGTTCAGTTTTTATTTTGTAACTTTGCAAGGAATTTGAAAAAAGACATATAAAATATATAACATAATATGGAAACAAGACACTTTTTAAGCAGGCTTCAAACCACTGTGGTGAACCAATGGAATGAAGATGCAATGACTGACATCGACGGCACAGCGCACTACACCTATGCTCAGGTAGCAAATGAAATAGAGAAGATGCATGCTCAGTTCAAAGCATTAGGACTAAATGAGGGTGACAAAATTGCACTTTGCGGACGTAACTGCGCCGCATGGGCTATCGCATTCCTTGCAATATCCACATATAAAGCGGTAGCGGTGAGTATCCTGCCTGACTTTACAAGTGAGAATATTCACAATATGGTAAACCACTCTGATGCAAAATTGCTCTTTGTAGGTCCAAACGTAAAGGCTAAAATTGATCCTTCTGCCATGACAAATCTCATTGGCATAGTGTTTATGGATGAATTTGCAATGTATTCAGCCAAAGATGAAAACAGCATTAAAGCGTTTAACAAGGCTGCTGAAGACTATAAGGCGCAATATCCTGCCGGATTCCCTAAAGACAAGATTTCATATCCTACAGATAACATTGAAGATCTGGCCTTGATTAACTATACGTCAGGCACCACAAGTTCTCCAAAGGGTGTGATGCTTTCTAACAGAAACCTTAGCGCCAATGTTGATTTTGGAGCAACCCGCATTCCACACAAACCAGGTGACAGGGCGCTCTCAATGTTGCCAATAGGTCACATGTTTGGTCTGATGTACGAGTTCCTTTATCAGATTTGTGATGGGGCGCACATATTCTTCCTAACCAAGGCACCGTCTCCAACAACACTGCTTAAGAGCCTGACAGAGGTGCAACCGTTCATGATTCTTACAGTACCTCTTGTAATTGAGAAAATTGTACGTAAGGCAGTATTGCCAAAAATAAGCACACCTGCCATGAAAGTGCTATGGTACACACCTGGTATAAGGCTTATTGTAAGAAAGAAAGTGAATGAAGCCCTTATGAAAGCATTTGGCGGCAAGTTGAGATTCCTCATCATTGGAGGTGCTGCATTTAATAAAGAGATAGAGCGCTGCTTAAGGCAGATCAAATTCCCATACACAGTAGGTTACGGCATGACAGAATGCGCACCGCTTATCACATACGAAGATTGGTGGAATTTCAAGCCACGTAGCTGCGGTAAGGCTATTGATTCAATGCAGATACGTATAAAGAAGAAAGGCGGTGATTTCCTAAACCGTGAAGGTGAAGTAGAGGTAAAAGGTGAATGTGTAATGATGGGGTACTATAAGAACGAGGATGCCACCAAGAGCTCATTCACAGAAGACGGCTGGTTACGAACAGGAGACCTTGGCTACCTTGATCTTAGAGGCAATCTTGTACTCAGAGGCAGAAGCAAGAATATGATTCTGCGTCCAGACGGCCAAAACATCTACCCTGAGGAGATAGAAGATAAACTTAATGCACAACCACTTGTACTTGAGTCTCTTGTAACAGAACAGGATGGCAGGTTGGTAGCCTTGATTGTTCCTGACATGCAAGCCGCCAAAGAACAGAAGAAGAGCGAGGAGGAAATAAACGCTCAGATGGAGAGCAACCTTAATCACATAAACAAGATTATGCCTCCATTCTGTAAGGTTTCCACCTTTAAGCTCATGGACAAAGAGTTTGAGAAAACACCAAAACGCAGTATTAAGCGTTTCTTGTATGTTTAAGTTTAGTTAATTGATATAAGTTTGAGAAAGGGGAGTGACTAAGGACTTTTAAGTCACCCTCTTTTTTTTTTTACTTCCTCACTTTAATCATATCAAACAAGCAGTTATAGGCAATAGGGAATGAGGAGAAATCCATCTTACGGCTATGCAGGCCGGGATCATAACTGTCTTTTAAGTGTGTAAACATATTTGCCACTATCTCAATGGGGACATCGCTGCGTACATCACCTTTTTTGATACTGTTCTCAATGGCTCTTTTCCATAAGCCATATTCAATCATATATAAACGCTTTGCCTTTCTTGCCATATCATCAAATCTGCTGTAGGCTGAATACATAAGCATCATAACATTAGAAGTGTTAATAATATCCTTATATTCAAGGGTTTCCAACGCCTCTTTTAAACTATCAAGGTAAGTTAGAAGCGAGTTAATCATATCTGGCACTTCTATATTATCAGACATGTTAAGCAATATATTCTCTTTAGGCTCAAGAAAATAATGATTCATAACACTCTTTAAAAGATCTTCTTTGTTCTTGAAATGAAAATACATGGTTCCGCGCCCCATGTCAAGTTCTTCTTGTAAATCTGATATGGTTGTATTATCATACCCTTGTATTGCAAAAAGCTCCACAGCCTTGCGTAAAATATTTTCGTACCTGAGTTGTCTCTTTTTCTTATCACCAATCATAAATTTAGACTATTTGAATATCTATAACTTAATGCTAATTATGCAAAATTACAAAATTTATTGGTATTTTTGCAAAAAAGAAATACACTTTTGAGCATGAAAACTAAGCTGATTATCTTTGATTTAGACGGGACGCTGCTTAACTCTGTAGAGGATTTGGGCAGAGCGGTAAACCATGCGCTACAGCTACGTGGGCTTGTGACACATACAATGGGGGAGTACCGGTATTTTGTGGGCAATGGCGTAAGGAAATTGATAGAGAGAGCCTTACGAGCCTCTTTAGGCCACGATGCCGAGCCTGAACTACAGGAAGAGGTCTTGGCTGATTTTATGCCTTACTACATAGAGCATAAGTGTGATTATACCAGACCGTACGCTGGCATACCAGAGCTTCTGCAAGCGCTTGAAAAGCACGGCGTTAAGATAGCTGTGGCATCTAATAAATTTATTGACGGCACACAGGCTCTTGTTAAAAATTTCTTCCCCGATGTCAACTTCACATCAGTGTTAGGCCAGCGTGAGGGTGTGCCAGTAAAGCCAAACCCTCAGATTGTGTATGATATTCTTTCAGAGGCTGGTGCCACGGCATCGGAGGCGTTATATGTGGGAGATACTGGAATAGATATGCAAACAGCAAGAAACGCCGGCATTGAGAGCATCGGCGTACTATGGGGTTTCCGCACTAAGGATGAACTAATTGAGAATGGGGCGGTTCATATTATTTCAAAGCCCTCTGAAATTTTAGATTTACTGTAGGAACAATCACCTTTTGAGCATGTCTTTCAATGAAATTTGAGGGTGATGATACAAATTATTTGTAACTTTGTGATATGATGTGAGTTTTTTATTATTAAGTGCGAACTATGGAAATTTCAAGAGGAGATATTATTAGATATTTGAACACCAAGGGCGGAGGCACAGTCACAGGCTTTTGCTCAGATGGGAAAATTCTTGTATTGGACAACAATATTGGAATGGAAATTCCGGTTGAGCGTAGTGAATGTGTGGTTGTGAGTGGAGTAGATGGCATGGCAAAAAACATGAAAATGCACTATGTTGGTGGCGTAGGGGTTAAAAAAGCAGCTGATAGCGGAGCTTTGCCTAAGCCAAAGCCTAAAGAGCTCAAAATCATTGCAGAAACTGGTGTGTTGGAGGTTGATTTACATATAAACGCCTCAAATACAAACAATTATATCAACACACAGTTAGATAAATGCCGTAGAACATTAAACGAGCACAGAAAACAGAAAGGCCTTAAAGTTGTATTCATCCACGGTCAAGGAGACGGAACGTTACGCCTGCAGCTTATTAAGCTAATAATGAAAGAGTTTCCAACATTTTCCTTCAGCGATGCATCCTTTACTAAATATGGAATGTATGGAGCCACTGAAGTTACAATTCAATAGCCAGGCAGGTTGGCGCAATACATCCAAATAAAGATTAGGGGATAACTGCAAAACATCTATTTAACATAATATAAATTATAAAACAAATATAGAACTGTGACAAAAAAAATAAAAATATCTTTTATTTATCGTAAATCTTTTGTAGTTCCTCTATTTTTGATTGAGCAAATAAAAATACTTCAGGTAATGTAATACAGTAAATAAAATTTTAATTTTCATAGTATTATGGGTTATTCATATAAATCATCTGAGTTATATTTCAACTTTCTAACTCTCTTCTTATAGTAATTTATTTCTTCGTATTTATCCGGGTAAACTACAACATATATGTTGTATAACGAAACTGAAAACACATTGGGATTAAAATAACCATAGTACGGATCAAAACTATCATGTGTTTTACGACGAAGTAATATATCCTCAAACATTGCTCTTTCAACAATTTCAGCATGTTTTTTACCAATATAATCTACATCACCATAAGACATTGTAATCCTCGTACTTGAGCGCTTGTATAGAGTTACATTATTCCCATCGTTTTGTTTTATTGTAATATAATTTCTTGTCTTTGCATTTGCAAACCACTCATCAAGTTGTTTTAGGCTATTAATAGTTTCATCAACAGTGGAGCCTAGAATTAGATTAAAGAAAACAGGTCTAAAAAAATCAGCGCAACATAAAAGATAATTAGACCCATCATATTTTACAATCGCATATTTATCTTTATAAAAGTAAGTTGTATCTCTTTCAGAACTAGACGATGTAATATTCAACTGCGCATAAACTGTAGAATTTATTAGCAAAGCAACAATGCAAAATAAAAATCTAAACTTCATTTGAAAATAATTTTTATCACAAAACTATTAAGAAATACAGTTAATAAAATTTTATGTTTCTTAAGCATTAAAATTATTCATAGTAACAAAACTATTTATCGTTGTAGTGACCTTCAACTGTCAGAATATCAACCGTAATAATATCATCATGAATTTCATATATGACTCTATCGTGAGCAGTAATTCTTCTGGACCAAATAATCCCCAAACCACCTATTAGAGCTTCCGGATGCCCTCTACCCTCTCTTGGATGTTCAGCAATATCATTAAGGATTTCACTTGCTTTCTTAAAAACAGAGGGGTTTGACTTCTTCCACTTCTTCAGAACCTTCTGAGACTGTTCTGAAAATACTAATGAATATCTCATAATGATTCAAGGAAATCGTTAAGTTCCTTTTCAGTCTTACATACTACACTTTTACCTTCACGTATCTCTTTCCTAGCAGACTCAATACGCTCCATAAGTTCCTCAGAAACAGTTAAATCATCATAATGTACAGGTATAACAGTATACATACGGCTATTCCTTCTTACAAGAATCCTTTCACCTGCATCAACTCTATTAAAAATTGACGCCATATTTGTTCTAAAATCCCTAGTTGTTATAGTATCCATAGTGTTAGTATTTTCTGCAAAAATAATAAAAATATATTTAGTACACAATTGTGTACACATATATTTTAAAATATTTGAAAATTGGCGGTAACCTAAAAAACAGTATGGTCTCCAGAGATGGTATCGCCGGCGCCCATATCAGTGTTAGTATAGTCTCCACAAGTTAGTGTATCCTAAACTTCTCCCAGAAACTTTCATTTATTGGAAGCACTAGAAGCGGCGCTTTAGCGTGATATACCAGTTTCTTGGGCAGCGATGTGCGGAATAAGCGGTTAAGAATTGAGCGCTTGTTATTGTTCTTAATTACCATAAGCTTAAACGCCGATGTCAAAAAATAGTTCACAAGATCTGTAGATACAGTTTTTTCAATTGGAACTATGGAATACGTAACATTAATTTTAGGAAAATGTTCCTTTATATAAGCATCTATATCTTTAAGGATTTCTTGATAATCAGACGCTTTCTCTTTTTTCTCAAGAATGTGTACAATATTTAGGTCATACTTGTAGTCAGCAAACATAAACATAATACGCTTAAACGGCTCCATATCAAGTACATCAAGAGCAGACGCCACGCTTATTGAATCAAAATATGTGAAATTGTCAATCTTAACATTACGTGGAATGGCCATCACAGGAACACAGCAGGAATCAATAACCTCCGCAGCCACACTGCCTATAAGGTCTTGCTGCTTCTCCTCTTTAACACGAGTGTCCATTACAACCAGCAAAACATTGTTTTTCTCTGCAAATTCAAGGATTTCATTCTCAGGAACACCCTTTTTTAAAACAATCTGATATTTGATATTTGGCAGACTACCCTCTTTTTTCATCTCCTCGATGCGGTCTGAGAAAGGCGCAAAATTGATTTCAGAGAGGTTTTTAATATCTGCTACATTAAGAATAACCACCTCACTATCAGTAACTTTAGCAATAGAAAAGCCGAGCTTTATCATACTTTCACTCACCTTTTCAAAATCAACAGGAAGAAGTATCTGCTTTTTAGGTTCCATATAATATAATATTTGCTGTGTAAAGATAGGAAAAATCCCTAATAATCTTATAAAAATACCTTAATTATTTAAAAAGATTTTGTAATTTTGCACTCCGAAAACAAGCATTCTACGTAAAGTATTAAAATACTGAAAGTTAGGCATTTCAAACTAAAATCAATATATTAAAAATGGCAAAAATCAAAGGAGCTGTTGAGGTTAACACCAATCGTTGCAAGGGTTGCAGACTATGTGTTGTAGCCTGCCCGTCAAAGGTTCTTGCAATGTCAAAACAAGTAAACGCCAAGGGTTATAACTACGCCTACATGGAGAACCCCGATGCCTGCATCGGCTGCGCCAGCTGTGGTATTGTATGTCCTGACGGCTGTATTTCAGTGTATAAAGTAAAAATAGAGCAATAATTATGAGTGAAGAAGTAAGACTAATGAAGGGTAATGAGGCTCTTGCCGAGGCTGCCATCCGCTGCGGATGTGACGGCTACTTTGGTTACCCTATCACCCCTCAATCAGAAGTTCTTGAGACTTTAATGAAGTTGAAGCCTTGGGAGACCACAGGTATGACAGTGCTTCAGGCTGAAAGTGAGGTTGCATCAATTAACATGGTGTATGCCGGAGCCGGCTGCGGTAAGAGAGTCATGACCTCAACATCATCACCAGGTTTCTCTCTCATGCAGGAGGGAGTGTCATTCATAGCTGGTGCAGACATACCTGCGCTTGTAGTTAATGTAATGCGTGGCGGTCCGGGTCTTGGAACCATTCAGCCAAGCCAGGCGGACTATTTCCAGACAGTTAAGGGTGGCGGTCACGGAGACTACCGTCAGATTACACTTGCACCTGCATCAGTTCAGGAGATGGCAGATTTTGTGGATCTTGGTTTTGAACTCGCATTCAAATATAACATACTTACAATCATTCTTGCTGACGGTCTTATAGGCCAGATGATGGAGAAGGTGGTGCTTCCGCCATACAAGCCTCGCAGAACTGAGGAGCAAATACGCAAGGAGTGTCCATGGGCTTCACTTGGCAAGACTCCAGACAGAAAACGCAATGTGATAACATCGCTTGAGCTTGAGCCAGAACCAATGGAGGCACGTAACAACGCACTTCAAGAGAAATACGCTCTTATTGAAAAGAATGAGGTTAGATATGATGAATTTATGGCAGACGATGCAGAATATCTGTTCATGGCATTTGGTTCTGCAGCCCGTATTTGTCAGAAGGCTGTAGAGATAGCAAGAGCAGAAGGCATTAAAGTTGGCCTGCTCCGCCCTATCACACTGTTCCCGTTCCCTTACAAGAGAATACAAGAGCACCTGTCTCATGTTAAAGGTATTCTTTCTGTGGAGTATAACGCAGGACAGATGATTGAGGACATAAAACTTGCAGTAAACAGCAATGTTCCTGTTGACCACTTTGGCCGTCTGGGTGGTATTGTTCCTACTCCAGAGGAGGTTGTTGATGCGCTTAAAACTAAAATCATAGGTAAATAATCATGACAACACAAGATATAATTAAGCCGGAGAATTTGGTTTACAAAAAACCTACTCTGATGAATGACAACACTATGCACTACTGCCCAGGCTGTAGTCACGGTGTGGTTCACAAACTTATTGCAGAGGTTATAGAGGAACTTGGCCTTGAAGAGAAAGCCATAGGCGTGTCTCCAGTGGGTTGTGCGGTTTTTGCATATAACTACATTGACATTGACTGGCAGGAGGCTGCACACGGACGTGCACCAGCCATGGCCACAGCTATCAAGCGTCTGCTTCCAGACCGTCTTGTATTCACATACCAGGGCGACGGTGACTTGGCTGCCATTGGTACAGGTGAGACAATTCACGCCTGCAACCGTGGTGAGAATATTGCTGTTATCTTCATTAACAACGCTATCTACGGTATGACTGGCGGTCAGATGGCACCTACCACACTTGAGGGAATGAAGACATCTACCACCCCATACGGCCGTAGTGTTATTCTCAACGGTTATCACCTGCCTATCACAAACCTTATTGCCCAGCTTGAAGGCGCACGCTATGTAACACGTCAGAGTGTTCACACAGCAGCAGCTGTACGCAAGGCTAAGGCCGCCATAAAGAAAGCGTTCCAAAACTGTATGGAGCCAACCAAAAAGGGAGCTTCATTTGTTGAGATAGTTTCAACCTGCAACTCTGGCTGGAAGATGAGTCCTGTGGACGCTAACCAGTGGATGACTGAGAATATGTTTAAGGCTTACCCAATAGGAGACCTAAAGAACATATAATTAGATCTGGAGCGTAGCAACAAGAGCACTTCTGTGCTCAGTGCGAAGCACGAAATTAGAATATTAAATGTTTAAGCATAAAATTTTATGAAAACAGAAATTATAATAGCAGGTTTTGGCGGGCAAGGAGTGCTCTCAATGGGTAAGATACTTGCCTACTCTGGTTTGATGCAAGGCAAGGAGGTTACATGGCTTCCTGCATACGGTCCGGAGCAGCGTGGCGGTACTGCCAATGTTACTGTCATCATCAGCGATGAACAAATAAGCTCTCCTATTCTTAACACATACGATGTGGCCATTATACTTAACCAGCAGTCACTTGACAAATTTGAGTCAAAGGTTAAGCCAGGTGGTATGTTAATTTATGATCCATACGGCATCACCAATGCGCCAAAACGTAAAGACATAAGAGTATATAGCACTGCCGCCATGGACACAGCAATGGAGCTTAACGCTGCCAAATCATTCAATATGTTCATTCTTGGCGGATTCCTCAAGCTATGCCCTATTGTGGATTTGGAGCACGTAATGCTTGGCCTTAAAAAGTCACTTCCTGAGCGTCACCACAATCTGCTTCCGCAGAATGAAGAGGCTATCAAAAAGGGAATGGATATTATTGAAGAAGTGAAATAACTCCACTACCATAGCAGATTCTGCTATTTTTATCGTAGATAACACCATATTGTCCGGGAGCGATTCCTTGAATCATGCTCTCGGATTTTATTTTATAGCCTTCTCCGCAGCGTAGCAGTGTGCCACGGGTGAACTCTGGTGTATGACGTATCTTAAAAGTTATATCCACCCCACTCTCTGGAATCTCTGTCCAAGGGCACTCTGTGATATAGTGTATTCCTTCAAGTGGAATTTCATTACCATACTGTTTTTCCGTATCATAGCCTTGAGACACATACACCACATTCTCAGCCGCACTCTTACCTACTACGTACCACGGTCCGCCACTAAGCCCCAGACCCTTACGCTGTCCAATGGTGTGAAACCAGAAACCGTTATGTGTACCTAAAACCTTGCCGGTTTCAAGCTCCACTATCCTACCCTGCTTCTCACCTAAATATTTGCGGATAAAGTCATTGTAATTTATTTTTCCAAGAAAGCAGATGCCTTGGCTGTCTTTACGTTTGGCGCTTGGGAGCGCAGCTTTTTCTGCAATGGCGCGAACTTCACTCTTAGGGAGCGCACCTATGGGGAATAAAATTTTAGATAGCTGCTCGTATGATATTTGCGCTAAAAAGTCTGTCTGCTCTTTTACACGGTCTGTAGCTGTGCCAAGCCAGTATTTTCCATTCTCAAAAATATTCTGAGCATAATGGCCTGTAGCCACCTTGTCAAAATCCTTACCCCACTTGTCAATAAACGCACCAAATTTAATTAGGCGGTTACACATAACATCGGGGTTAGGAGTCAGACCCTCTTTAACAGTACGGAGTGTATATGCCACCACCGTGTCCCAATACTCCTGCTGAAGTGAAACAACCTCCATCTTTAGCCCATACTTCTGAGCTATGAAGGAGGTTATCTCAATATCTTCCTCGGCGCTGCAACCCATGTATCCTGTCTCATCCTCCATACCTATGCGTATGTAGAAGATGGTGGGTTTGTGACCACTCTCCACAAGCTGATGTACCACTACGGAACTGTCAACTCCTCCGGATACTAATGCTGCAATCTCCAAGTCTTAATTTCTAAAATAGTTATTATGCGCTCTCTGTGTAGGCTTAAATGAATCAGAATCCTTTACCTTCTCAAAGAACTCACGCTCTTCACGGGTAAGTTTCTCTGGTACATAAACCGCTATATTAACAAGCAGGTCTCCTGTACCGTAACGGTTCACATTTGGCAAGCCTTTACCCCTCAGACGTAGCACTTTACCTGTCTGTGTGCCTGGTTCAATCTTTATCTTAACCTTGCCGTCAACGGTTGGAATCTCTACATCGCCGCCCAAAACAGCTGTGGTAAGAGGTAGCATCAGATTATAGATAAGGTCATCCTCATCACGTATGAACCTCTCATCTGAAACCTCTCTGATAACCACAAACAAATCACCTGGCACTCCTCCGTGTGGTGCTGCATTACCCTTGCCGCGTACAGGAACTGACATTCCGTCTTGTACGCCTGCCGGTATGTTTATGGTAATAATCTCTTCAGCCACTACAACGCCCTCTCCATTGCATTTAGGGCATTTGTTCATTATCATCTTACCTGTACCACCGCACTTAGGACACGGAGTCTGAGTCTGCATGGCACCAAATATGGAGTTAACTGTTTTAACAACCTTTCCTGTTCCATGACAGTGGTCACATGTCTTTATGTCAGAGTCACTTTTTGCACCTTTGCCTCCACAATCAGGACAAGCCACATAGTGCTTAATTTTAATCTTCTTTTCACATCCTTTGGCTATCTCCTGAAGCGTCATATTAACGTGGATACGCTGGTCTGTGCCTCTGCGCTGGCGTGTTCCGCCACCACCGCCAAAATCACCGCCTCCAAAAAATGAGCTGAAGTGACCGCCAAACAAATCCCCAAACTGAGAGAAGATATCATCCATAGTAAAGCCGCCTGCGCCAAATCCGCCGGCACCTGCTCCGTTTACGCCTGCATGGCCAAACTGGTCATAACGCTGACGCTTCTGCGGGTCAGATAGTACGGAATATGCTTCAGCAGCCTCCTTAAACCTCTCTTCAGCAGCCTTGTCACCCGGATTTCTGTCTGGGTGATTCTCCAATGCCTTCTTCTTGTAGGCTTTCTTTATTTCTTCTGCCGTAGCGTTTTTACTAACGCCAAGCACTTCATAGTAATCTCTCTTTTCCATTCTCAACTCTCAATTAGTTATTGAGCCACTACAACTTTTGAGCAGCGTATTACTTTGTCATTGTATGTGTAGCCCTTTTGAATGCAATCAATACTTTTATTCTTCTGGTTTTCATCGGCTGCAGGGAAAACAGCGGTAGCCTCATGAAAATCAGTA
>JAEEGL017441618.1_pt1 | contig 12673 bp, 14 predicted proteins | sample 9134231 | NCBI WGS metagenome assembly JAEEGL01 (sample SAMN16246548, study PRJNA631951) | gut metagenome | biome: gut microbiome; feature: rumen; material: fiber-attached | host: Bos | place: Iran: Karaj | collected 2018-10
GGTTTCCGGCTGGAGTTCCTGACCGAAGATGTTGATATTGATCTTACGGCCGCGTTCTTTGGCCAGGCTCTTTATTTCCGCCTCGCTGATGGTGAGGATACCGCCAGTACCGCAGGCGCCGTCGTAGATGCTGTAGGTGCTGTCTTCCAGTTGGTCGGCAACGGGAATAACTGCCAGGTCGGCAAGCAGCTGAACGTAGTCGCGCGGGGTGAAGTGCTCACCAGCCTCGGTGACGTTGTTCTCTTCATTGAATTTCCTGAGGAGTTCCTCGAAAAGGGTGCCCATCATGTGATTGTCTAGGGCTGGGAGGATCTCCTTGCCCTTATCATCCAGGACCGGCTTGATGCTGAGGTTGATGGAGCTGTCGGTGAACTTATCTATGATGGAGCCCAGGCGTTCGGCATCGGTGAGATTGTCCACCTGCTGACGGAGGCGGAACTTGTCGATGATGTCCTGCACGTCCTTGCTATAGCCGTTGAGGTAGTCGATGAAGTTCATCTTGAGGCGAACAGGATCCACTTCTGCCTTCAGTTTGCGCATGGTGAAGCGGGAGGTGTTGCAGAAAGGATAGCCGGTGGTCTGGAAGAGGACAGGTTCCTGATTGGTGATACCTGCGGCATCCAGCTGCTTCTTACGCTCCAGTACAGCGTCTTTGGTGGGTTCCAGTAGGATATCCAGGCGGCGGAGGACCATCATGGGCATGATGATCTTCTTGTATTCGCCCTTTTCAAAGGCGTGTACCAGGACATCGTTGGCGATGTTCCATATGAAGGAGAAGAGGTGGTTGTATTGGGCTGTGTTCATATTATGTGTTTCGCTTTTATCTAATTCAACGTCGCAAAGGTAATATTAAAATATGCAATACATTTGCGCAAATTATTCGTTTTGTTTATTTACAATTGTTTGTATTCGGTTAAGCATCCTTTCCCGGAAACTTTCAGGGCTCACTATTTTTGCGGTGTCTGCGTATCTTAGAAGAATACCTTCCAATTCTTTATTGGGGATGATGTCCATAGAGACCTCTGCGTATCCATTTTCCTGAATGGATTTGTCGCTTGGTAAATGAATTCCAGGAAAAAAAGGTTTGGTTTTTAGGTAGTAATAATCTCGTTTTGCTAACCTGTCGGCATTCTCATCACCACTATTGAAGTCAAACTTGAGCACTAAATGAATAAGGGGTTCGGTATCATAACGCGTAACCCCCACAATATCTTCAAAATAGTCTTCTTTGAAAATGCGAATCGCATCTACACTCATTTCTCTATAGGCAGTAGGAACTGTAGCAACTTCACCTATTCGATCTAAAGGCAAGTTGAGTATTCCAGAGGCAGGGCGCCTTTCATCAGCAGCTTTTTTCACCCATCCGAATAAGAACCAGCGGTTGTTGTACTGTCTCACGAAGTAGGGGTGAATCTCATGCTTTACAGGATTATCGAAACCGGCATAGTATACTACTTCAATGACCTGTCGGTTCATAATATAGGCGAAGAATTCGTGGACCCGTTTGCTGCTTTCATATTCAAGGTTATCGCCGAAATCTATGGCTTCAAGAGCCAGAGGATTCGAGAAGAATGTATCCTCTAGCATCAGAACCTGATTCTGCAGCCATTGAAGTCTGGGACTTTTGTCTTGAATGTCCTCAAGTTGTTCTTCCATTCCTCTAAGGTTCTCCTTGATTTCGTGCGTAACTATGGAGTAACTGGGATCCTCGTATTTGATTCTGCGAGCCCCCCTTTTATTAGTAATGGGCGCGTCATAGAATTCTCGCATCGCTTCAAGGTCGTACTGCAACTGGCGCCGTTGGATTTCATTTTCCCGGTCAAGAATTGCAGCGTTGAGTTTACTCCGGAGGTCTTCCAACGACAGCCCTTCGGGATAGTTCCTAAGAATGCGATCTATAAGCTTGTATCGCTTATACTGATTCTTGTCCATATGTGCTAATAAAGGTTTTCCCAAAATTAGCAATAATTTGTTTGATGCGCAAATATAATGCGTATAAACACCCTTTTCTACACCATCAATCGAATCAGCTTCCCATCCCGCACAAACATCTCCGGATTCCGGAACGCTACTGCCCAAATCTGGTTCGTCTCCACGGGCTGCCCGTCCCTGCGCCGATGTAGCCGGCGCAGATTAATCTGCTCGGCCAGCGTCTCGGCGGTCATTCCGCGGCCCTCCGTGGAGAGCAGCCATACTATGGCTTCCTCGATTCTCATACGGTTTTTGGGGTTACGCCGCAAATATAAAACCTGCAACTGACAACTTCTGACACACGGCTATTTTTTGAGTATAAATTCTGCATTTTCCCTCAAAAACTCCCGAAGTTCATCACCTTCCAGCACTTCGATATGCCTCGGGAGCCCCAGGACAAATCGGCCCACACCATTCATCCCGTTCACGTCGCCCTCCCAGAGCCAGTCGTCACCATCGGCGGTCAACCCCTTCTCGGCCAGCGGGTATTCCTCCAGCAGGAGGTTCTTCGCCACCATATCCATCTTCAGCCGGACATGGGACGGGTCATAGCCATGCATCCGGAAAGCATCCAGCGGCTCTTCCTCGTGGCTATCCTCAAACTCCCAGGGCGTCTCCAGGACTTGGACTTCTTCGATACGGGAGACCTTGAAGCGCTTGTTCACGCCATCCTCCAGGTCGTATGCCCAGAAGTCGATATAGTTGGAATTGAGCTTGTAGGGCTCCACCGTGTGGTCCTTCTTGTTGCCGCTGTGGGATGAAGAATAGCCAACCAGGAGCACGGTCCTTTTCTCCCTGATGGCATCGGATAGCGCCTCGATATTCGCGGAGTTGGCCTTGTTGTCGATGAAGTTCCGGATGTCGGCCATGTCATAGACGGCGGCCAGCTTCCGCTTGAGCCCCTGCTTCATCGCATTGGTATTATCCAGGTTGTCGATGAGACGGTTCACTACGTAGGCCTCTTCCTCGGAGAAATAGACAATCTTGGAAAAGTCGGGATAGGATTTGCGGCTCATCACCATCCGGTAGGTTCCTTCGTCGATGCGGGTGACGGCAAAGCCTGCGCTCCGGAAGGTGTCGATATAGCGGTAGATGCTCCGGCGGGAAAGCTCCAGCTTTTCGCCGATCTCGTCGATGGTGTAATGCACATTGCCGGAGAGTAGCTGCATAAGACGCAGCATCCTCTCAACTTTGGGTTGGTCCATTGTATGGGGTTTGGTATTTATGCGAAGTTATTCAAATTCTTGCAGATGAACAAGTCCATGTGTCAGAAACTGTCACTTCCAATGACTATCTTTGCAGCCGGAAATCAGGAAAACTTAACTACTCGTACTCCTTTAGGAGAAGTAATAGTTAATTGATTTTCAAGCAATTAGTTTGAAAATTTGTAGGAATATTGACAAGGATTTCCTAACTTTGGGTAGTCAAATAAAAACGATGTTATGAGAGCGAAGAAAATGACACCCGGAAGGCTGATGCTTGCCTTGTTTTTGTTCCCTGTATTTCTGATCCTGTGCTGGCAGGAACAGACGTTTAACCTTTAAAACTCGAAGAATTATGCTTGACGAAGTGAATCCCAAACTGTATGAACTCTGCGAGGCTGCAGTGAGCCAGATTATCGACCGGTTTGTTTCCTCCCTTGAAAAGAAGTTCTCGGAGATGGCGGTCTCGGATAAGATGAAGTCCGCCTGTCAGGGCTATACGGATTTTCTGGCACGCAAGGTTGAATACTGCGGCCTGGAGAATGTAGGAACGGTGTATTCCCGCGCTGTGGAGATGGTTAAGAACGGCCTGGGTGCCCTGTCGTCAGCCGAGAGATTTGCACTGGCCTGCTTCTATATTGAGCAGAGCGAGCAAGTTGACGAGGATGAAGATATCCCTGCCGAGGTAAATCTGAACGAACTCCCCACCGATGATGAAATTGCCGAGTTTGTTGTAGAGGTTTGGAGCGACGCGCTATTTGACCGTTATTCGATGGAAGAGCAGCAGGAATTTGCTGCACTGGATGTGAACGAAGTGGCGGCCAAGCCCGCGACATGCCCTTTCTGCGGTGGAAGGATTATCCCCATCATCTATGGGGAGCCCAGCGAGGAGACCTTTGAAAAGGCTGAAAAAGGAGAGGTAAAATTGGGTGGCTGCTGTCTCAGCGGAGCGGATCCGCAGTGGGCCTGCGCCGAATGCGGACAGGAATTCCTCCAGAAATAAATAGCACAATCATACAGGGTTTTGAAAATCGGGTACGGGGTTTCCTGTGCCCGGTTTCTTTTTCAATCGGCCTCTGAGGTGCGTAGAAGGGCGATGCTTGCAAAATAATTTGTTTTTGATATAGTATCCCTTACCTTTGTGCAGTAAATTGTAGCAACGAAGTGTTATGCGAGTCATCTCATTCTTCACAGCCAAAGGTGGCACCGGCAAGTCGACATTCAATATGCTGCTAGCCTCTTTCCTGCAATACGAGCAAGGAAAGAGGGTTATCGTGCTGGACTTTGACGCTCCGGAATACAACCTGACCGTTACGCGCAGGCGTGAGCTGGATGCCGCCCGCCGGGCCGGCAGGGAAATCGATGAGGCCACCCTCTATCCCATCGAGTCAATCGAGGTGCTATCGATAGAAGAACTGCGCCAGCTCGCCGGAAATCTTGCCGGCCTTGCAGAAAGGTTCGACTATCTGATAATGGACTTCAAGGGCTCTTTCCTAAAGACGGACGCCGTGTTCCAGATGGTTGTGGAGAAGTGCCTGGATCTTGTTGTGGTGCCGGTGGAACTTGACGGGATGAGCATCGCTTCCTGCTACTCGCTGGGGAACATCTTCCACCAGCTTGGCCAGCGGATGCTGGTGTTCTTCAATCGGGTTGTCGGCCGGGAGAATCCCAAAATGTATGAGCAGTTTGCGGATTTCTTTGCCAAGGGCGGGATTCCGCTGTCGGACTGCCGCATCAAGAATACGGTGAAGATGCGCCGGGATTCCGATGCCATGACTGGCTTTGTGCGCAGCAGCATCTGTTTTCCCGGAAAGGAGATTAGAGCGGTGAATCCGGAGATTGTGAAGCTTTTCAATGAGGTTCTGGACTATGTGGGGAAGGAAGAAGAGACAGCCGCCGGATAGAGCCGGGCCGCCTCCGGACAGGGACATCGACCTGTCTGAGATTATCCCTCTTGTCCGGCTTGAGAAGATAAAGCTTCCGGAAAGGCTGGCGGACCATGCTCCGGAGGTGGAGAGCAAGGAAGAGGCCATGTCCCGAACCAATATTTCGAGGTTCCTGGAGCCGCGTATCGAGGAGGAAGAGTCCCGGGCGGCACAGGAGCGGGAACGGGAGGAAAGAACCGCCGTTGCAAGCGGTTACAATACAGACTTGGAAGCCGGACGGCTTGCAAGTGAAATAATAAATAACGCATAATGTGATGAAGAATTGTGGAGTGAGATATGCGGTTACGGGCGTCCTGGCGCTTGCCGTGAGTATCTCGGCATCTGCTCAGGATGCCATTTCGTTTTTGAACGAGGCCAACACGCAGATACGTTCTGCCGGCTCGATCATCTACCAGGTTGTCATAGCCGTTCTGGCTATCATTGCCATCGTGTCGCTGATTACGGTAGGCATCAAACTGTATAGCGGAGACCAGGAGAGCGCCCAGAAGGCCCTCGGCTGGTGCGGCGGTATGGTGTTCTGTATCATTGCAGCCCTCGTGCTGAAAAACTTTATCGGCCTATGAAGTGCAGAGTGTATCGTAATCTGGACCGGCCGTTCACGCTGCTGGGGGTCAAGGGGAAATACATCCCTGTGGCCGGAGCGGGCCTGGTGGCCATTATAATCCTTGCCCTGATTGTGGGCTCCATCCTCGGAACCTTTGCAGGACTGGCCACAGCGCTGGCGCTGGTGGTCGGAGGATACCTGGCATTGACGGAGATTCAGCAGAAGTTTGGCGAGAAGGCGCTGTCGAGGAAGATTGCCGGGTTGCGCCTTCCGAAGTTCATTCTTGTAAGGAGTAAGGTATGGAGCAGATAGATATCAGGGACAATTTCCCCGTGATGAACGGCGGGGACGGGGTCATCCTGTCCAAGCGAGGTGACATCTGCTTGGGCTGGGAGCTTCAGCTGCCTCCGGCTTTCCGTTGCAATGAAGAGAAGTACGATTCGCTGGTGGGAACGCTCTCGGCGGCCATCCAGCTGCTACCGGACTATACCATCGTGCATAAGCAGGATGTGTTTATGCGGAAGCGGTATGAGGCGGAGAAGGTCTCCGGCGTTCTGGAGAAGGCTTATGAGGAGCATTTTGACGGACGGGAGTATCTGGACCACCGGTGTTTCCTATGGCTTTCTTTTTCATCCCGGAAGAATGTGCGGGGCGGCAGTTCCGGGCTTCTGGGGCTGTCCTCTCCTGGACTGCCGAAGGGGGCCGAGATTGCCAGGATGCAGGCATCGGCCGACCAGTTCGGGGCGATGCTCGCCGGGAACGGGCTACTGTCGCTGAGAAGACTGACGGAGGAGGATATCTTCGAGCATATCCTGCAGGACTATCTGAACTTCACTGATGGCGGTGCGGATGTGCTGAGTGATATTCAGGTGGCGCCCGACAGGCTCCGGACCGGTGAAAAGGAAGTGTTCTGCTATCTGTTTGCGGATCTGGACCAGTTGCCCGGAGAGGTGGCTTCCTGCCGCCGTGTGAGCGCGCTGAGTACGGAGAATTCCGTGGTCTCGCTGTCTTTCCTGAACGACATCGGGCAAGACCTGGACTGCGAACATGTGGTGAACACCTTCATCGTGAAGGAACCGCTCAAGGACATTCACGGCAGTCTGGACAGCAAGCGTCGGCAGATGCAGAGCATGAGCGCCCGAAGCGCCGAGAACCGCAAATATGCCGAGGAAATCAATGATTATCTGGAGACGGCGGCTACGCAGCAGATGTACACGGTACGCTGCCACGTCAATATTTTCACGACGGAAAGGGACAGGACGGTGACGGCCATTTCCAAACTGGGCATCACGCCTGTGGCCGATACGTCCAACGCTCCCGCCCAGTTCTGGACTTCCATCCCGGGCAATGAAAGCGGCCTGGCGTTCAGCGAGTATATGACGATGGAATTGCAGTCAGCCCTGTGCCTGAACCTGTATGACGGCTTCGACGTTGGCATTGCCGATGGCGTCCTGAAAATGAGTGACAGGCTGCGCCTGATTCCGCAGCGCTTCGATATCCAGGAGAAGGCCTTGGATGCGGGGCTGATTGAGAACTACAATGTCTTCCTGCTGGGACCTTCTGGCTCCGGCAAGTCGTTCTTTATGAACAAATACCTGCGCAGCTGCTATGTGGCTGGGCAACATTGCTTCCTCATCGATGTGGGAGACTCGTACAGGGCGCTTTGCCATATCATCAAGGAGGAATCCGGCGGAAAGGATGGGACCTACTACACCTTCGAAAAGGGCAAGCCGATTTCGTTCAATCCCTTCCGGAATGTCCGGCGGTTCAGCCAGGCGGACAGCGAGGCGATGAACTTCCTGTTCACGCTGATGGTGACGCTGTGGAAGAACGGGAAGGTGGAAATATCGAGCTCGGCCGAGAAGTATGTCAGGGAGAGTATTACTGCTTTCCTGCGGCAATGGTCCGACGGCAAGGACCCCGTTTTCAATGACTACTTTGAGTATGTGCGGGATGTGTTCGGGGACCTGCTGGCAGCGGATGATGCCGGGAAGGAGTACTTCGACTTGAAGGATTACCTGATATCGCTGGAGCAGTTCTATACGGGCGGGCCATACGATTATCTGCTGAACTCACGGGAAAGCGTCAATATTCTGGAGGACCGCTTTGTGGTATTTGAGATTGACCATATCAAGGGAGATCCCGTGATTTATCCCATCACTACGCTGGTGATAATGGATGCCTTTATGGAAAAGATGACCTCTTCGACGGAATTCAAGGTGATGTGCATCGAAGAGGCGTGGAAGGCCATTATGGGCACCCAGATGGCCACTTATATGCTGGAACTCTGGAAGACGGCACGAAAGCACCGCACGGCGGCAATGGTAGTCACGCAGGAACTCAAGGACATCACGTCCTCGCCCATCATCAAGGACTCCATTGTGGAGAATTCCGGCGTGAAGATTCTGCTGGACCAGACCAAGTATGTGAACCGATTCGAGGAATTGGCCGGGCAGTTGTCGCTGTCGGATGATGACAAAGCAATGGTGTTGTCGCTTAACCGGTTCAAGATGCCCGGCCGGGCTGGGCAGGACGCTGGTCGCGAGGTGTTCTTCAACCTTGGCAACAAAAAGAGCTTTGTGATGCGGCTGGAGGTGTCTCCGGAAGAGCGCATCGCGTTTTCATCAGCCAAAAAAGATAAAATCCGCCTGACCGCTGCCGTGGAGAAATCCGGCGGCAGTTACATCAAAGCCATCAAGAAACTGGTAAAGAGGGAGGAGATATGAGAAAGAGATTCTTCGCTGCGCTCAGAATAACATTTCTGGCCGTGGCTTTCATGTTTGGCTCGCAGCAGCGGGCATCGGCCCAGTTTGCGACCTTTGATGCGTCGAATCTGGCACAGGCCATCCTGTCCTTCCTGCAAGACGGGGACAATATGGTGCTCAATACGGAGCAGTTCCTTCAGAACCTGGGCGTTGCCAAGGAGCAACTGGAGTTCCTGCAGGAGATGGACAAACGCTATCGCGAGGTCCGGAGTGACCTCTATAAGGCCCAGTCCGTTGTCCGGATGGCCAAGAACTACGAGCAGATGGCCCGGATGTTCACGCGCTATGTGACGCGGGTAAAGGATATGAACGGCCAGCAGATTACCTATTACCAGGGGCGCTCAATGGTGAACGAGGGTTTTCAGTACCTTCTCTACGCTTCCCGGGAGGTGAAGCGGGCCCGGGAGTATCTGGACAGCAAGTCGCAGGTAAGCGAAGAGGAAAGGATAGCGCAACTTGCCGAGTGCGACCGGCGGCTGAGCCGGGCCAATGCGGCACTGTATTATCACATCCGGAACACTTACGCGGACATCGACGCCGGGGCCGATATGGCTGCGGCCGTCGGGAGTCTGGATGAGGCCTTCAAAATCAAATACTGACGCGCTATGATACAACTGAACTATCCTGAAATGCTCCAGGACATCAAGATGAGCATTTTCAGCGGAGACCATTCCGGTATCTACAGCCTGGCTTGTGCGGTGGCATGCATCGCCGCCAGTTTCTCGCTGATTACCTGGTACAACAAGATGATGAACGACCCATTCGGCCGTCTGGATGTGCGGTCCGTGGTGCGGACGGTTATGGTCCTGTTCCTTACGTGTAACTTCTATTCCTTTGTCCTGATGCCGCTGGACGGCATTACGCACACCGTGGCAAAGGCCATCACCGCGTCTGTGGACAGCGACCGGGACGGCGTATTCGGCAAAATCAATGAGTTGTATGCCGCTGTAGAGGAGCACGACAAAGAATCCCTAACCGGTCAGTTCGAGGAAGAGATGGGCCGGGAGTCTTCGTCCACAGACTTGGACGGCCTCTCTTATGAGACATCGGCCATTGCTGAGTCCATCGTGGAATCGGCCATCGAGAAGGGTGAAAAACCTGGCTTCTTCAAACGGCTCTGGTCCGGCGTGAAGGGCTTTGTGAGCGCCAAGATTGGGCAGGCTGTCAATAACCTCGGCAGCATCCTGTCGGCGCTTCTTTCCATCATCGTCAAACTGGTGCAGTATGTCCTGTATGCGGTGAGCAGCGTCTATCTCATCATCCTCGGGCTCATCGGCCCGTTTGCCTTTGCGTTGTCGCTGATGCCGGGATTCCAGAACAATATCCGCACTTGGCTGGCGAGGTATATCCAGATTTCGTTCTGGATACCGGTGACGGCCTTCGTGGATATGGTCAATATCAAAATCAAGGGCGCCATGGTGAGTGCGATGTGGAATGCGGCCTTTATCGAGCGCTTCGCATATCCCATCCACCTGATTGTCTTCGATGTGGTGACGCTGGTGTGCCTGCTGGGTGTTCCCAGTCTGGCTTCGTGGGTGATTACCAGTGCCGGCGCATCGGACGTGAACCGCAATATCGCACAGACTGCCCAGAAGGCGGCCATGCTTGCCGGAAAATAATAAAACCTCAGAATATGAATAAGATACTATCTATGACCAAGGACATCGAAAAGTCCTTCCGGAGCCAAAGCAGGCTGACGCTGGTTGCCGTTGGCGGCTCGCTCCTTTTCGCCCTCATCATAGGGCTGTACTCGCTCTCTTTTGCAGAGAAACAGCGGCAGAAGATTTACGTGCTGGACCAGGGCAAGAGCCTGTTGCTGGCGCTCCAGACGGATGCGATTCTTTCGAAGGATGTGGAGATTCGGGACCACGTGACGCGCTTTCACGAGCTGATGTTTACCCTTTCGCCACAGAAGCAGACCATCCAGGAGAATCTGGACCGTGCCTTCAACCTTGCGGACCGGAGCGCGTGGGAATACTCTCAGGACCTTGCCGAGAAGGGCTACTACGCGCGCCTGGTATCGGCCAACATCTCCCAGCAGATGATTGTTGACAGCGTGAAGTTTGTCGCGGCCGGGTATCCGTATCAGGTGAAGACCTACGCCAGGCAGTATGTGGTGAGGGAGAGCACCGTGTCCCAGTATTCCTTTGTATCCACCTGCCAGTTGATTGATGCGGGCCGCTCCGATGTGAATCCGCACGGGCTCATCATCGAGAAGTTCAAGGTGGTGGAGAATAATCTCGTAGAAACTCGCAAACGATGAAAGAGATAAAGAATGACTCCCGCTTGGTGAAAATTATCACCTACGCAGGCGTTGCGTTGATGGTGTGCGCCGGGATATGGTATCTGTACAAGGCGCTGAAAATGATTCTGTAAAGCTTTGACATTATGGCATTTGACAAAAATAACAAGAAACTGCTCTGGGGCTTTGTGGCCCTTGTTGTGGTGGTCGTGGGGCTGGTGGTGTTTGCACTGGTCTCGCAGTTCCGTCCCTCGGGCGGAGAGCAGGCGGAACGTGCTTCCGTTGAAGTGGGGATTCCGGATGGAGTGGCCCAGGAAATCGCGGACCGGAAGTCCGAGGCCTTCCGGGGGAAGGTCTCCACGGAAGAGTATTTCGACGGTCTGGGGCATAAGGCCGGAGCGGCCGATGAGGATATCTCGCTGGTGTCTTCTGCTCCGGAAACTCCGAGGGCTTCTTCCAACGCTGCGGCTTCCAGTTCGGAAGGTGCAGCAGAAAGGGTTTTCGGCCCGGCTCCTTCTGCGCCTGCAGCGGCACCACGCCGCTCTTCTGGTGGTGGTGCAGCGTCCCGGCCGATGAGCACGGATGAAAAGCTGGATTATGACCGCAGGCGGGCCGAGATGGTTCGGGATGTGCTGACGGGCGGCGCCACCGAAGAGACCCCCGATCAGGTCGGGGGTGACGCTGCTACGGAACCGGCATCTATCGACCTTTCGGCCGTCGGCTCATCCGACGGAATTATTTCCACGCTGGATGATGACTTTTCCGACGCGGCGGTGCAGTATGAAGGAGCCAAGCGGCCGTTCCGCTGTATGTTTGTTCGGGACCAGAAACTCAAAAGCGGCCAGCGGGTGACGCTGCGGCTGCTGGAGGATTATGTGGATGGAAGTGTGCGGATTCCGGCGAATACGCATCTGGCGGCTATCTGCAAGCTGGGAGACCGGTTGGAACTGTCTGTGCGGTCGTTGGAGATGAACGGCCGGATAGTTCCGCTGGCACTGGATGCGTACGATACAGATGGCCTGCAGGGCATCTACTGTCCGGAGACATCGGCTTCCAAAAACTCGCGCCAGGCTTCCAATGATGCGATTTCTGCTGCTGGAACCACCTTCGGCGGCCTGGTGGGCGATTTGGCTTCAACTGTGCTGCGTACCGGCGCTTCCATTGCCCGGAGCGCCTCCGGCGAAGTGTCCGTCAATGTGGTGAGCGGCTATGAGTTCTACCTTGTAAAATCCGAGAGACGATGAGACATCTATTTGCATTTTTGCCGGCCCTTCTGATTGGGTGGCTATGCTCCGGAATCGCCTTTGCACAGGCGCCGGATACGCTTTTTATATCCACTTCGCAGGTGGTGCACCTGCGCTTTGCCTCCGAGCTGAAATACGTGAATCTCGGCTCCAGGGACATCGTGGCCAAGATTGTGGACGGCAGCAAGGATTTCGTGGCCGTCAAGGCCCGGGAGGCATTCGGGGAATGTACCTCGATGTCGTGCCTGGAGGCCAGCGGTGCGATGCATACCTTCATTGTAGCCTATCGGGAACATCCGTCCCGGCTGGAAATTGATACGCGCAGCGCCCAGTCCTTACCTTCTTTTTCACCTTCCAACGCCGACGGCGGACCGTCGGCCTCTTTCAACTTTGAAGAAATCTCCAATATGAAACAGGAACTCTACCATATAGGCACGCGGGGGTATGGGATAGACATCCTCTGCGAGAACATTTTTGTGAAGGATGATATCCTTTTCCTGCTGATCTCGCTCAAGAACGGTTCGGCGGTGAGCTACGAGCTGTCAGCACCCCGCTTTGCCGTGGAGAGCAAGCGGCGCACCAAGCGCGGACTCCAGTATGAGAAGGCTGTTTTTCCGAAGCAGTCCTATGGGCTGGGGGTTGTCCAGCCGGAGGGCGTTGGGAAGCTGGTTTTCACCTTCGACAAGATTGCCCTGATGCGGGGGCAGGTGTTCCGGGTGTACTTCTATGAGAAGGGTGGGGCGAGGAACTTTGTGCTGA
>JAEEGL012247411.1_pt1 | contig 12672 bp, 13 predicted proteins | sample 9134231 | NCBI WGS metagenome assembly JAEEGL01 (sample SAMN16246548, study PRJNA631951) | gut metagenome | biome: gut microbiome; feature: rumen; material: fiber-attached | host: Bos | place: Iran: Karaj | collected 2018-10
AGCCAGGAGCGCTTTTGTTCGTTTCATCCTCATTTCCTCCTTCAGATGTTGATGCGCTTTCACTCTAACATATTTTAAATGAAAAAGCAAGGGAATAGAAAGAAAAAGCGTCTGAAAAGCCCTCCCCGCTGCGCAGAAAGCGCAGCTATATGGGGAGGGTGGCATCGTGCGCAGCACGATGACGGGAGAGGTCAGCCGACTGGGGCGCGGGTGGTTTGGGCAGGTTTAGCCGGCTGATAGCCGGCGACTACAGCTCAACGCAAATGCGTTGCAAAGGCAAGTTTCAAACCTCTTCAGTCACGCGCTTTTGATACTTCGGCTTTACCGGAAAGCGGTGAGCGCGTGACAGCTTGTCTTCGCTTCCGCTTCGGTCGGCGCTTCAAAAGGCTGGCGCCTTTTGAGGTCTCCACCGGAGACCCGCGCCCCGCCTTCGGGGAAGCCAAGGACTGCCTTCGCGGCGACCCGTTCTCCGGCGCGACGGACCTTTATCGCGTCACTGTGCACTGCGGGTCGCCACATAGGGTTGCGGGTCGCCTGTGGCGACCTCTGCGCGCAGCACAGAAGCAACGACCGAGGCGGCAGCCGAGAATCGACCCCTACAAAAAAACGCCCCGCAGGGCGTTTTCTTATTCATACAGCGGATATGCGGCGCACAGGGCGTCAACTTCTTCGCGGATGTAGGTCTTCTTCGCGTCGAAGTCGGTCGCGGCGAGGGCGATCAGAGACGCGATCTTGTCCATGTCGGCTTCGTTCATGCCGCGCGTGGTGACCGCCGCGGTGCCGAGCCGGAGACCCGAGGTGACGAACGGCTTTTCCGGGTCGTTCGGAATCGCGTTTTTGTTCGTCGTGATCTCCACTTCGTCGAGCCGGTGCTCGAGCTCCTTGCCGGTGAGGCCGACCGACCGCAGGTCAAGGAGACTCAGGTGGTTGTCTGTTCCGCCGGAAACAAGGTCGATGCCTCGGCTGACAAGCCCGTTCGCGAGCGCCTTGCTGTTTTTGACGATCTGTTCGCCGTAGGCCTTGAACGACGGCTTGAGCGCTTCGCCGAAGCAGACGGCTTTCGCGGCGATGATGTGCATCAGCGGGCCGCCCTGGTTGCCCGGGAAGATCGCTTTGTTGATCGCGGGGCCGTACTCGGCTTTCGAAAGGATCAGCCCGCCGCGCGGACCGCGCAGCGTCTTGTGGGTCGTCGTGGTGACAATGTCCGCGTAGGGCACGGGGTTCATGTGGACGCCCGCGACGACGAGACCGGCGATGTGCGCCATGTCGACCATGAAGAGCGCGCCGACCTCTTTCGCGATGGCGCTGATGCGCGCGAAGTCGATCTCGCGCGGGTAGGCGGAAGCGCCCGCCACGATCAGCTTCGGGCGTTCTTTTTTCGCGCTTTCATAGAGCGCGTCGTAATCGAGGAAGCCGTTGGCATCCACGCCGTAGGGCACGAAGTTGTAGGTCTTGCCGCTGGCGTTGACCTTGGCTCCGTGGGTCAGGTGACCGCCCTCCGCGAGCGACATGCCGAGCACGGTGTCACCCGGCTGGAGCACCGCGGCGTAAGCCGCCAGGTTCGCCTGCGAACCGGAGTGCGCCTGCACGTTGGCGAACTCGGCGCCGAAGAGCTGTTTGGCGCGTTCGATCGCGAGGGTCTCCACGATATCGACATATTCGCAGCCGCCGTAGTACCGCTTGCCGGGGTACCCTTCGGCGTATTTGTTGGTGAGCACGCTGCCCATCGCCGCCATCACGGCGGGGGAAACGATATTTTCAGAAGCGATCAGCTCCAGTTTGTGCCGCTGGCGGTTCAGCTCCAGCGCCATGGCGTCGCCGATTTCGGGGTCGGCGGCGCGGAGGTAGCCGATGACATCAAGAAGATCATTATACATAGGAAATCACGGTCCTTTCGATTAAGAGTGGCTAGCAGTTAGCTGTTAGCTGTTAGCATTTTCATCATTTGAAAGCTTGCTGGTAAGCGAGAAAAGCATTCTGCTGATTTCATCCAATAAAATCATGGTAGCATCATATAATTCTGACGAAACCGTTTCAAAATATCCAAGCCGCCGTGCAAGCAGTAGTTGTGTTTCCAGTTCTGCTCTGGAACCACGGGCAATACAAAGGAATTGTAAAAACTCCTTTTGCGATTGCCGTGCATGACCTTCAGCTATATTGGAAGGGATCGACACAGCCGCCCTTCGAATTTGATCCGATAGAGCATATGTTTCTTCTTTTGGCAAAGTTTTTACCAGCAGATAAACCTTTTCTGCAAGCTCCATTGACTTTTGCCAGACAATCAATTCTTTATAGCTCTTTGCCATAAATGTTGCTCCTTTTTCTAACTGCTAACAGCTAACTGCTAACAGCTGTCATCCGGTGTCAGCGGATGACCTCCACGCCCATATAGTCACGCAAAACTTCCGGCACGGTCACGCTGCCGTCGGCGTTCTGGTAGTTCTCGAGAATCGCGGCGACCGTGCGGCCGATCGCGACGCCGGAACCGTTGAGGGTGTGGACCAGTTTCGCCTTGTCCTTCGCGTCGTCCTTGTAGCGGATCGACGCGCGGCGCGCCTGGAAGTCTTCGAAATCGGAGCAGGAGGAGATCTCCACATAGCGCCCGTAGGACGGCATCCACACCTCGAGGTCGTAGGTCTTCGCGGAGGAGAAACCGATGTCTCCGGTGGAGAGCGCCATCACGCGGTACGGCAGACCGAGCAGCTGCAGCACGCGCTCGGCGTCGTTCGTCAGCTTTTCAAGTTCCTGGTAGCTCTCTTCGGGCTTTGTGAACTTGACCAGCTCCACCTTGTTGAACTGGTGCTGGCGGATCAGACCTCTGGTGTCGCGTCCCGCAGAGCCCGCTTCGGCGCGGAAGCACGCGGAATAGGCGCAATAGCAAAGCGGTAATTTGCTGCCGTCGAGGATCTCGTCGCGGTGCATGTTCGTCACAGGCACCTCGGCGGTCGGGATCAGGAAGTAGTCGTTCGTCAGTTTGAACGCGTCCTCCTCAAACTTCGGCAGCTGACCCGTGCCCGTCATCGAGGCGCGGTTGACCATGAACGGCGGAAATACTTCGGTATAGCCGTGTGCGGTGTGTGTGTTGAGAAAGAAGTTGATGACGGACCGCTCGAGCCGGGCGCCGAGCCCTTTATAGAAATGGAAGCGCGCGCCGGTGACCTTTGCGGCGGTCTCCGGGTCGAGGATGCCGAGGTCGGCGCCGATGTCCCAGTGGGCTTTCGCGTCGAAGTCGAACGATCTCGGTTCGCCCCAGCGGCGGATCTCGACGTTTTCGCTGTCGTCCTTGCCGACCGGCGTCGTGTCGCTCGGAATGTTCGGGATCTCCAGCAGCAGCGCGCGCTGTTTTTGTTCGAGCGCGTTCAGCTCGTCTTCGTCGGCCTTGATCGCTTCCTTGACCTTGTTCATTTTTTGCATGATCTCGCTGATGTCGCCGCCGCTCTTTTTGATCTGCGGGATCAGCTTGCTTGCGTTGTTCTGCTCCGCTTTCAGCCCGTCGCGCTTGCTTGCCAGTTCACGGCGCTTCTGGTCGATGGCGATGATTTCATCGACAACGGCGTCCATGTCCTTGTTGCGCGTTTTCATTGCGCGCTTGACGCGGTCGGGATCTTCGCGGATCAGTCGGATGTCTAACATGATAATGGATCTCCTTCCATTGGTTATTTATCAAATAATTGCAGCAGCTTGCCGAGGTCCTCTTTGCCGAAGAACTCGATCTCGACGGTGCCCTTGCCGCCGGAGGACAGGTACACCTTCGCGGTACGGCCGAGCGCCTCGCTGAACGCGAGCTCCGCTTCGTCATAGAAGGTGTCGCGCTTTTTGACGCGCTTTTCGCGTCTCGGCTGGTCCTGCGACGCGAGCTTCACCATCCGCTCCGTTTCGCGGACGGAAAGCCCCTTTTCCACCACCTGCTTCGCCAGCGGCTCGATCATGTCGCTTTGCGGCAGGCCGAGCAGGGCGCGGGCGTGTCCGGCGGAGAGAGACCCGCTCTCCACCATCTCCAATACGCTTTCCGGCAGCAGCAGCAGCCGCATGGCGTTCGCCACGGCGGGGCGGGATTTCCCGACCCGTTTCGCCGCCTGCTCCTGCGTGAGCGCGTAGGTCTCCATCAAGAGCTGATAGCCGCGGGCTTCTTCAATCGGGTTCAGGTCTTCGCGCTGCAGATTTTCCACCAGGGAAAGCTCCATCGCTTCGCTGTCGCTCATTTCGCGGATCACGACCGGCACTTCGGAAAGCCCCGCCATCCGGCTTGCGCGCCAGCGGCGTTCGCCGGCGATCAGCTGATAGCTGCCGTCGGTCATCGGGCGTACCAGCAGCGGCTGGATCACGCCGTGTTCGGCGATGCTCTGCGCCAGCTCCGAGAGCGCCTGTTCGTCAAAGGTTTTGCGCGGCTGGTCGCGGTTCGGTTCAATCTCATTGATGCCGAGCTTGACGCTGCCGCCGGTGCTCTCGTCGATCGCGTTGTCGAAGAACAGCGCGTCAAGGCCCTTGCCGAGTCCGCTTTTCTTTTTGTTGGGTGCCATTGTAATTCACCTCTCAGATTCCGAATCAGACTTTCTTTCCGTTCTTTTTCAAAAACTCCTGGGCCAGCGCGTCATACGCCTGCGCGCCGCGCGAGGACTTGTCGTAGTACCAGACCGGCTGCCCGTAGGACGGCGCTTCGGACAAGCGCACATTGCGCGGGATCACCGACGCATAGACCTTCTGCGGGAAAAACCGCTTGACTTCCGAGACCACCTGCTGGGTCAGATTCAGCCGCCCGTCGTACATCGTCAGCAGCACGCCTTCGAGCTCAAGCAGCGGGTTGTAGCGGCGCTTGATCTGGCGGATCGTCCCCATCAGCTGGGAAAGCCCTTCGAGCGCGTAGTATTCGCACTGGATCGGGACAAGCACCGTATCGACGGCGCACAGTGCGTTGAGCGTGATCAGTCCGAGCGACGGCGGGCAGTCGAGGAAGATGAAGTCGTAGTCCGCCTTGAGCGGTGCGATCGCCCGGCGCAGCCGCGTTTCGCGGTTGTCGAGCATCGAGATCTCCAGCTCCGCGCCCGCGAGGTTGATATTCGCCGGGAGCAGATCGAGCCCCGCAAAGCCGGTGGAAAGCCGGATCTCTTCGGCAGAGGCTTCGCCGATCAGCATATCGTAGGTCGATTTCTGCACATCGCGCTTGTTGACGCCGAGCCCGCTTGTCGCGTTGCCCTGCGGATCGATATCGCAAAGCAGCACGCGATAGCCGTGCGCGCCCACGCAGGCAGCCAGATTGACCGCGCTGGTGGTTTTGCCCACGCCGCCCTTCTGGTTGACGATCGCAATTGTTCTGCCCATGAGATCATCCTTTCCATATAGATTAACTGATATAGTATAACATAGAAAAGAGAAATTGAAAAGAGGTTGCCGTAAATTTTTTGGGATGAGACGGAAAAAGCGCGCGTCTTGTCCGATTTTGTTTCGTATTTTGAAATTTAAATTAGAATTTTTAAAGAAACCCTTGCAAAACGCCGGAAAGCCATGTATAATGATAAAGTGATTTTATTATAGAGAAAAATTGCCCTTTTTTCATGAAAAACCGGCAAAAGAAGCGGAATACCGGAAAGAGAGGAAGAAAACGTGACAGCGGATCTACATTGCCACACCAAACTATCCGACGGCGCAATGGGCATCGACGACCTGTTGGTGCTTGCGAAGCGAAGCGGCCTGACCACCATCGCAATCACAGACCACGACTGCCTGGCCGGCACCGTGCGCGCAAAGATCATCGGCGAGCGTTACGGCATCACGGTCATCCCCGCGGTGGAACTGTCGTGCACAGATCAGAAGCGCGGTAAAAAGGCGCATCTGCTTTGCTATTACCCGGACAAGCCGGAACGCCTGGAAGGGCTTTGCCGGCGTAATTCCGTTTTGCGCAAAAACAACAACCGCCTGATGGCGCTCAAGGTCGCGCAGCGTTTTCCGGTCACGCCGGACTTCATCGTCAAATGCGCGAGCGGTTCGACCAATCTGTATAAGCAGCACATCATGCGCGCGCTGCTGGAGGCGGGCTACACCACGACGATCTACGGCGAGCTGTACGATCAGCTGTTCGGCAGACCCGCGCCCGAGGGCGTGCTGATTCCGACGATCTATCCGACGCCGCAGGAAACGCTCGAAGAGATCCATGCCGCGGGCGGCATCGCCGTTCTGGCGCACCCGGGACAGTACGACAACTTCGAACTGCTGGACGAGCTGATCGAGCTGGGGCTCGACGGCGTGGAAGTCTGGCACCCTGCCAACACCCCTGAGCAGCAGGAGCTGCTGAAGAAGATCGCAAAGAACCACAAGCTCTGCATGACCGGCGGCACCGATTTCCACGGCGCCTACAACGTCACCCCGATCCGCCTGGGCGATTACGGTCCCGACGAAGAGGCCGTCGCCGCGCTGGCAAGCTACAAGGCCAAGCAGCGCCGCAAGCAAAAGAAACTCGAAGCCATGGCTGCGGCGGAAAAATAACGAGACAAAGGAGGGCGGTTTCATGCCCGACAACGACGTCAAGATCTATATGAGCAAGGCGCAGCGCCTCGGCGTGCAGGTCAATCTCTCGTCCGACTTTGAGGCGATCAACCAGAACCGCGCCAACGGCAATCTCCAAAAAGCCCACGAACTCGGCAACCGGCTCGCGACCCTGACCCCCTCGTTCGATTCCGACGGGCTGCAGGTCAACCTCAAGGATGTGCTTCCGCAGAAATATCTTTCGCAGGACATCCTTTACCAGATCAAGGTGCTGCTCGTCTTCGAGGCGGAGGCGCTCTTGCAGCTGGAGATCCCGCAGAACGCGCTCGCGACGACCGCGATCAATTCGCTGCATGACGCGCTGCGCGAGAACGCCCCGGCGTTCCACAAGAACATCAGCGACGGCGCGGCGTTCACTTTCTACTACCTCGCCGTGAAAAAAGGCGGCGACGTCTCGCAGCGGATCGGCGAAGCGTTCGCGATGCTTTGCAGCGTCAAGAACAACGAGGGCTTCATCGAAGCCGGCAAGACGGTCTGGAACCTCGCGGCGGACATCATCGAGCGCGAGATCAAAAAAGCGGACTTCGTTCTGTAACACCACAAAAAGACGGACAGCGAACATCAAATTGTTCGCTGTTTTGCTCAAACAGGGAGGAAGAGAGCAATATGAAAATCAAAGACATTATCGACATCCTGGACGCGGAGATCATGTGCCGCGACGATCTGCTCGAGCAGGAGCTGCATACCGCCTGCGGCAGCGACATGATGAGCGACGTGCTCGCCTTTGTCAAGGAGCAGGCTGTTCTGCTGACCGGGCTTGTGAACCCGCAGGTCGTCCGCACGGCGGAAATGATGGATATGCACTGTATCGTCTTTGTGCGCGGCAAGCGTCCGCGTCTGGATATGATCGAACTGGCGGAGGACCGCGATATGGTGATGCTCTGCACCAATCTCGAAATGTTCACCGCCTGCGGAAAGCTCTATGAAGCCGGCCTGAGAGGAGGCAGCGGCAAATAATGGAGTCGATCAAACTGCATTACGACGTTTCCGCCGACGATTTCACCCGCGCGGGCGCCGCTTCCGGCGACGTCAAGCGGACGCTCAAACAGCTCGGCGTCTCCCCCGCCACCACACGCAACGTCGCCGTGGCGATGTATGAGGGGGAGATCAACATGGTCATCCACGCGGGCGGCGGAGAGATCGACGTCGAGATCACGGAGGACGCGATCCATATGGTGCTGGCCGACCACGGTCCCGGCATCGAAAACGTGGAGCTCGCCATGAAGGAGGGCTACTCCACCGCGCCCGACAACATCCGCTGTCTCGGCTTCGGCGCCGGCATGGGTCTGCCGAACATCAAGAAATATTCCGACGAGTTCAGGCTGGAAACCGCCCTCGGCGTCGGGACGACGCTGTATCTGACCGTTTATATGAAATAAAAGCACACGCAAAGTGTACAGTGTGCAGTTTGCAGTGTGCAGTTGGGTTACACCAACGTGGCTTGCGAACGCCAGTTTTCAAAGCATAACTACACACTGCACACTCCACACTACACACCTATTCCCCTATTCCCTTCCCAAAGGTGATTTACATGGAAAACATCTACCACTCCGTGCGGCTCGACGACGAAAAGTGTCAGGGCTGCACCAACTGTATCAAACGCTGCCCCACACAGGCGATCCGCGTGCGGGGCAAAAAGGCGTATATCATCTCCGACCGCTGCATCGACTGCGGCGAGTGCATCCGCGTCTGTCCGCACCACGCAAAGTACGCGACGACCGACCATTTCAATGAGATCCTCAAGTATAAATACCGTATTGCGCTGCCGGCGCCTTCTCTCTACGGCCAGTTCAACAACCTCGACAACGTGGACTATGTGCTGACCGGTCTCAGAAAGATGGGCTTCGACGACGTCGTCGAGGTGTCGAAGGGCGCGGAATTCATCAGCGACGCCACGCGCAAGATGCTGGAACTCGGCGTACTCAAAAAGCCCGTCATCTCCTCGGCGTGTCCGGCGGTGCTGCGGCTGATCTGCACGCGGTTTCCGAACCTGATCGGCAACATCCTCCCGCTGTTGACGCCGATGGACTTCACGGCGCGTCTCGCCCGCGAGCAGGCGAAGCAGAAGACCGGCCTGTCCGACGAGGACATCGGCATCTTCTTCATCTCCCCCTGCCCCGCCAAGCAGACCGCGATCAAGAATCCGCTGTGCTACGACGATCAGCCGATCAACGGCGCGTTCGCGATGAAGGACATCTACCCCGTACTGCTCCAGACGATGGATAAGCTCCAGCCGGCGGACGTCGAACCGCTGAACGATTCCGGCATCATCGGCGTCGGCTGGGCGAGCAGCGGCGGTGAAGCCGCGGGTCTCCTCAAAGAGCGCTATCTCGCCGCGGACGGGATCGAAAACATCATCAACGTCCTCGAGGAGCTCGAAGACGAAAAGCTCAACGACCTCGATTTCATCGAACTCAACTGCTGCACCGGCGGCTGCGTCGGCGGCGTGCTGACCGTCGAAAACCCCTACGTCGCCAAGGCGCGGATCCAGAGATTACGCAAGTTCATGCCCGTGTCGTGCAACAGTCTGCCGAAGGAATTCAATCTGGACGCCGCCGGCTGGACGAAGGAATTGCAGCCCTCGCCCGCGATGAAGCTCGCGGACAACGTCCTCAAGGCGATGCGGCTGATGACCGAACTCAAGGAGATCGAACAGTCGCTGCCGGGTCTCGACTGCGGGATCTGCGGCGCGCCCTCGTGCCGCGCGCTGGCGGACGATATCGTCCGCGGCTACGCCGAAAAGAGCGACTGCGTCTTTTCCGCGCTGCGCAGCAAGGGCGACGACAGCTGGATCCCGGCGCCGTTCCGCGCCGACGTCCGCACGCACACGCACTCGACGGACGATTACGCCCACGATTTTGAGCGCGCGTTTTTGCAGCAGCAGGACGACCAAACCAAACCGGAGGAATAAGCAGATGACCGTACAGACTTTATGCGACGAACTCGGCTGGACGATCCTGACCGAAGGCGATCTGACAAAGCCGGTCACGGGCTGCTATTGCGGCGATTTGCTGTCGTGGGTCATGAGCAAGGCGCAGGACGGCGACTGCTGGCTGACCGTGATGGGCAACATCAACGCCGTCGCCGTGGCGGTGCTGACCGACTGCGCGTGTATTGTGCTCACCGAGCACGCCGCGCTCGACGACGACGCGAAAGCCCGCGCCGAACTGCAGGGCGTCACGATCCTGACGACGGACATGAACGCCTATCAGGCGGCAATCGCGCTCCATGAGAGGCTGGCAAAGTGAAGCTGTATTACGATCTGCACCTGCATTCGTGTCTGTCCCCCTGCGGCGACAACGAGATGACGCCGTTCAATCTCGTCAACACGATGAAGGTGTTCGGCTACGATCTGATCGCACTGACCGACCATAACAGCTGCCGTAACTGCCGCGCCGCGATGCAGGCGGGCAAAGCCGCCGGAATCACCGTGGTCCCGGGGATGGAGCTTTGCACGAGCGAAGAGATCCACGTGGTCTGCCTCTTTCCCGACGCCGACAGCGCCGAAGCGTTCAGCGCACTGGTGCGCGACAATATCCCGCCGGTCAACAACCGCCCGGAGATCTTCGGCGAACAACTGGTGATGGACGACGCCGACACGGTATTGGACAACGAGCCGCTGCTGCTCAACACGGCGAGCTATTTCAGCATCGACGAAGTGCCCGCGCTCGTCGCGCAGTACGGCGGGGCGTGTTTTCCGGCGCATATCGACCGCCACTCCTACAGCATCCTCTCCGCGCTCGGCGATTTCAGCGAAGATCTGCCCGTCGCGGCGTTCGAGCTGACGATGCAGGCGGACGAAGCACACTACCGCGACACGTACCCCGCGCTCAAAGACAAGCTGCTTTTGCGCGATTCCGACGCGCATTATCTCGAAAACATTCTGCTGCCGTCGCAGACGATCGACCTTGCGGAAAACACGCCGCAGGCGCTGATCGAACGGCTGCGGCAGGGCATTTGACAACACACGAACCACCAAAGGAGTCTGCCATGCTGGAATGGATTCTCTCGTTTCTTTCGGCACAGGTCATCCCCGTCACGGTCCTCGCGGCCGGGTATTACTACAAGAACCGGGTGCCGAAGACAATGAAAACCGGCTACCGCACCGCGCGTTCGACCCGCAGCCGCGAATCGTGGGTCTTCGCCCACCGGATGCTCGGACGGCTTTGGCGCCCGCTCGGCTGGGTGCTGCTGACCGTGAGCTTCTTCGGCATGTTCGCGGTGCTGATCATCAACAAGGATGCGCTCGAAAAAGCGACAAGCGTACTCGCCATTGCACAGACGGTCGTGATGGTCGGCTCCCTGATCCCTGTCGAGCGCGCACTCAAACAAAACTTTGACGAAAACGGCTATCCGAACGACGCGGAGACCTGGGCGCAGTGCCGCGAGGAAGACGAAGCCGACGAACCGAAGGAGTGAACCGTATGTCATACGCAGAAACCGCGCGCGACATTTTCATGGACGGCTACGGCTGCGCGCAGGCGGTGTTCGCCGCCTTTGCCCCGTTGACGGGTGTTGAAAAAGAACAGGCCCTGCGGCTCGCGATGGGCCTCGGCGGCGGCGTGGGACGGATGCGCGAAGTCTGCGGCGCGGTCTCCGGCGCGGCAATGGTACTCGGCGCGCTCTACGGCGGCGACGACGCCCGCGACAAAGCCTCCGCCTACGCGAAGGTGCGGCAGTTTGCCGACGCGTTCAAAGAGAAGCACGGTTCGATCATCTGCCGCGAATTGCTGCAAAAGAAGAAGGACGAACAGGAAAGTGCAAAGGCGAGCGACCGCGACGCACAGTTTTACGCCACCCGCCCCTGCGCGAGGCTGGTCTATGATGCGGCGCAGATCGTGGAGACGATGCTGCAGGAGGACGGAAAGCTTGCGTGAGTGTTCAGTGTGCAGTTGACAAACCGGAGCGTTTGGGGTATACTATATCGCAGTCGTCGCGCGGCTTTTCTCAGCCGCGGTTGCTGCCGCAGCAGCCTCTTCCACCACGCCCTGCGGGCGCGGTCCCCCTTCCCCAACGCGCCGTTGGCGCTGGGGACGGCTTTCAAGCGGCCCTCCGCAAAGCTAGCAGCTTACGGCTAACGGCTAACAGCTTAAACTAGTCACTAACCACTAACTACTAGCCACTAAATATCGGGGTGTAGCGCAGTTGGTAGCGCGCGCGGTTTGGGCAACAACGCCGAAGCGCCGCCGGTGGCGGATGCAGCGAGGCGTTGTTGGCGCAGCGGTCGAAATGGCGCGCCGCTCCAAGGCGCATAGCCATTTCGGGAACCGCAAGAGGGCAGCACCGAAGCGCCGCCGGTGGCGGATGCAGCGAGGCGCTGTTGGCGCAGCGGTCGAAATCGTTCGGCGCTCCAAGCCGAAAACGATTTCGGGCACCGCAAGAGGGCGAGCAAAGCAAGCATCTCTCGGTTGCATATCTTTTAAAAAACGAAACAACTTTATATCGGGGTGTAGCGCAGTTGGTAGCGCGCTTGCTTTGGGAGCAAGATGCCGGGTGTTCGAGTCACCTCACTCCGACCAGGCAAAAAGCAGTCGAAAGACTGCTTTTTGCAATGATATCCGTTCCGTGCCGGAACGGATGATATATGCTTCGCACATGATATGCCCTTCGGGCATGATATACGCCTTCGGCGCATGAACGGAACGGGTAGCATATCATGCAAACGCGAAGCGGCTGTATATCATATCGCGCGGCGATATATCATTCATAAAAAGAGCCCTCAGCGGAGATTCCGTGAGGGCTTTTTGGTATTCTTCTTTTTCAGGTGATCTCAATCCACCATTCCGTCCGGTACTGCGCCCCGGGGTCGAGGAACAGCAGATCGGACTGCAGCGCCAGGTTTTCGACGATCCCCTCCCGGGACGGCAGCGAGGTCCACGGCTCAATGCATACGTAGGGCGCGTCGGTCTTCGGCTTGTGCCAGAAGCCGACATAGCGGAAGTCCGGGAAGGACACCGTGACGCTGCGGCGGCCCGTCTTTGCTTTGAGCGTGACGGCCTTTGCCGTGTGGTGCAGCACGATCGCGTCGTGGTCGAAAAGACTGTGGTCAAGGTCTATGCGTCTGCCGTCCTGCAGCACATAGCGTTCCTGCCCCGGGGTGACTGCGCCGGAATCGGCAAGCATGATCCGGTA
>JAEEGL013078352.1_pt1 | contig 12672 bp, 8 predicted proteins | sample 9134231 | NCBI WGS metagenome assembly JAEEGL01 (sample SAMN16246548, study PRJNA631951) | gut metagenome | biome: gut microbiome; feature: rumen; material: fiber-attached | host: Bos | place: Iran: Karaj | collected 2018-10
AGCATCTCCACGCCTATCGGTTCAAAGACCATCCTGCGGGATGCTATCACGGTCGAAAGCACCTCCGTGGACAAAAGGCCCTGATGATACAGTGCGAGAGCAAGGAAATACCCCGGGAGCAGCACAGAGACCCCCGCGCCGAAATACCTTATCACCCTGATCAGCGTCCCGAGCGGCCTCTTCAGATAGACGTCCTCCGGGCTGTTCATCAGCGAGAAGAAGGTCACGGGCATTATGAGCGCGAAGGGGCTTCCTTCCACGAGCAGCACCACTCTGCCCTGGAGGATATGCGAGCACGCCCTGTCCGGCCTTTCGGTCGAGAGTATCTGCGGGATGGGCGATCTTCTCGAGTCTTCGATCAGCTGTGCTACCGTGCCGCTCGAAACCGCGCCGCCTTTGCCTATCGCCGCGACGCGTTTCTTGACCTCCGCGACGAGCGTCCGGTTCGTGATCCCCTCGCGGTAGACTATCGCGAGACGGACGTTCCCTCCTCCCACCGTGCGCGATTCCACCACAAGATCGTCGATATGGAGCTGCCGTCTTATCAGCGTGACGTTCGTTCTGTAGCTTTCGGTAAAGCTTTCGTTCGGTCCCGTCACGACCTTTTCGTTCTCGGGGGAAGTTACGTTTCTCTTCTCAAAGCCCCTGGTCTCCATGACGAGGGCAGAGCTTTCGCCCTCTGCAAAGAGCGCGGTCATGCCCTCCGTCACGTCAAGGATCACCGAATCCCGGGAATCCGCGAACTTGATCTCCGCGATCCTGATCGCGTTCTCGGCGAGCGCTTCCAGGTCGTCGCTCCCGCCCGAATACTCCATGAGCGGTCTGAGGATAAAATCGTTTATCTTCGTATCGTCCGCCATTCCGTTCATGTAAACTATGAGCGCCTGCCTTTTGCCGCCGATGCTGAACTGCCGCATTATCAGGTCCTTATTGATGTCCGTATTGAAAAGGCGCCCGAAAAGCTCCCTTGTCCTCCGGACGGATCCGTCGAAACCGCCTTCATCCTTCTCCGCTTCGCGCACGTCCTTGAAGCCGTCCGTACCGTTCGGCGTGCCGCGTTCCGTTTCGAGCAGCTCAAACGCTCCGTCACCTTTGTCGAATCCGAATATGCTCATGCTTTTTCCTTCGTTTTATTTGTATTGTGTCCGTTTCCGGGAGCAAACAAACGCAAACGCCCAAAAAAATTAATATATTTAGCAAATATACTGTATTTACAGGTCGGTTTACATTATAATTAAGGTAGTTAAAAACGCAGTTCCAGGACTGTAACAGATATTAAGGAGGTAAAAGGATTTGAAACAGCTAATGCTCGGCAATGAAGCGATTGCCAGAGGCGCATGGGAAGCCGGCGTCCGCGTATCCAGCGCTTACCCCGGAACCCCCAGCACTGAGATCAACGAGAACATCGCCAATTACAAGGAGATCTACTCCGAGTGGGCGCCCAACGAGAAGGTCGCCGTCGAGGTCGCTCTCGGCGCGGCGGTAAGCGGCGCGCGCAGCATGGCATGTATGAAGCACGTCGGTCTCAACGTTGCAGCCGATCCCTTCTTCACCGCCACTTATACCGGAGTAAACGCCGGCATGGTCGTCATTGTCGCCGACGATCCCGGCATGCATTCCTCTCAGAACGAGCAGGACACCAGGCTGCTTGCCAGGGCTTCTCACGCTCCCTGCCTCGATCCCTCCAACAGTCAGGAGTGCAAGGATTTCATGAAGCTCGCTTACGAGATCAGCGAGGAGTATGACACCACCGTCATCGTAAGGCTCACCACCCGTATCGCTCACGCCCGCACTCTCGTCGAGATCAAGGACCGCGTAGAGCCCGAGCTCCGCGAGTATAAGAAGGACATCAAAAAATACGTCTCCATGCCCGCCAACATGATCGCCCGCCACAGGTTCGTCGAGGCGCGCGAGCAGAGGCTCGCTGAGGACGCCAACGATATGCCCGCTCTCAACCGTATCGAGTGGGCCGACCGCAAGATCGGCGTCATCACCTCCGGCGCGGCTTACAACTATGTCAAGGAGGCTATGCCCGAGGCGTCCGTTCTGAAGCTCGGACTTGCCTACCCCCTCCCCAAGAAGCTCATCGAGGAGTTCGCGGCGCACGTCGAGACCCTCTACGTCATCGAGGATATGGAGCCCTTCTATGAGGACGCCATCAAGGCCTGGGGCATCCCCTGCTCCGGAAAGGACAAGACCGGCGTTCAGGGCGAGCTCTTCATGCACAAGATCGAGGAGAAGTTCCTCGGCGCGGAGCCCGTCGGTCCCATGAACACCACCGACATCCCGAACCGTCCTCCCGTGCTCTGCCCCGGCTGCCCGCACCGCGGTCTTTACTACGTGCTCGGCAAGCTCAAGCTCACGGTATGCTCCGATATCGGCTGCTACACCCTCGGCGCTCTGCCTCCCCTCTCCGGCGTAGACACCTGCGTATGCATGGGCGCGTCCATCGGCATGGCCCACGGCATGGAGAAGGCCCGCGGCGCAGAACAGGCGAAGCGGACCGTAGCCGTCCTCGGCGATTCCACTTTCTGCCACAGCGGTATGACCGGCCTCCTCAACATGGCCTATAACCGCTCCGTCGGCACCGTCATAATCGCCGACAACTCCATCACCGGCATGACCGGTCATCAGAATAATCCGGCGAACGGCAAGGATATCCACGGCGATCCCACCACTGCTCTCGACATAGTCAAGCTCTGCGAGGCCATGGGCGTTGCGAGCGTCCGCATTGTCGATCCCTTCGATCTCAAGGAGACCGAGAAGGTCATCAAGGAAGAGGTCGAGCGCGACGGTCTCTCCGTCATCATCAGCCGCCGTCCCTGCGCGCTCATCATCAAGCAGACCAATAAGCCCGTCGTCAACGATCCCGGGAAGTGCGTCGGCTGCGGCATGTGCCTGAAGGTCGGCTGCCCCGCCATCATAAAGACCGAAAAGGGCGTCAGGATCGATCCCACTCAGTGCGTCGGCTGCGGCATGTGTGTACAGCTCTGCAAACTCGGCGCTCTCAGGACCGCTGAATAAGAGAAAGGAGCAGGATTATGTTCAACATCGTTATAGTAGGCGTAGGCGGACAGGGTACTCTCCTTGCCAGCAAGATCCTCGGCGTGCTCGCCATGAACAACGGTTATGACGTCCGCGTCAGCGAGGTCCACGGAATGAGCCAGCGCGGAGGCAGCGTCGTGACTTACGTCCGTATCTCCAACGATCAGCCCATCTACTCCTCCATAGTGGAGCAGGGCCAGGCCGACGTCGTTCTCGCTTTCGAGAACCTCGAGGCGGTACGCGCCCTTCCCTACATGAAGAAGGAAGGCACCATGATAATCAACACTCAGGAGATACTCCCCATGCCCGTCATCACCGGCGCGGCGCAGTATCCCTCCAACTGCCTTGAGCGCACAAGGGACGCCGTCAGGACCATCGAGCTCAACGCCGTCGAGATCGCTCACGAGTGCGGCACCTACAAAGCCTCCAACGTCGTGCTTCTCGGCGTGCTCGCGAAGACCATGCCCTTCTCCGCCGAAGAGTGGAAGAAGGCGATCTCGAGCTGCGTGAAGCCCAAGTTCCTCGACGTCAACCTCGCCGCGTTCGACAGGGGTTATAACTACTGATATGTTTGATTTCACCAAAGCTGTCGACCGGTCCGGTACCGGTGCGATAAAGCAAGACTTTGCGCCCGAGCCCGTCAAGGGTTCGGGCTTTATTCCCATGACGATCGCGGACATGGAGTTCCCCGCTCCCCCCGCGGTAAGAAAAGCCGTAAAAAGGGCGGCGGATCACGGCTGCTACGGCTATACTTATGCCGACTCGGCTTATATGGAAGCGATCAAAAACTGGCAGAAGCGCCGCCACGATTTCGAGATCGATCCCGATTGGTACGTCGTGACGAACGGCGTCGTGCAGGCGCTCGGCATTGCGGTCCGCGCCTTCACCGAAAAGGGCGATTCGGTAATACTCCAGTCCCCCGTCTACACCCCCTTCTACGGGGCCATTCGCGACAACGGCAGAGTGATTCTCGACAGTCCGCTCGTGAACGACAACGGCAGATACGTTATGGATCTCGAAGATCTCGAGGAGAAATGCTCGAGACCCGAGACCAAGCTCATGCTCCTCTGCTCGCCCCACAACCCCATAGGGCGCGTCTGGTCCGCGGACGAGCTATATGCCGTTTCGAGGATATGCGAAAAGCACGGCGTTATCGTGGTCGCGGACGAGATCCACAACGATCTCATACTGCCGGGCAACTCCCACACGGTCTTTGCGAACATCGCTCCCAACAACTGCGTCGTGTGCACTGCGATATCCAAGACCTTCAACCTCGCCGGGCTCTCCTGCTCCAACATATTCATTCCGAACAAGGAGCTGCGCGGGAAGTTCGCGAAGGAGGCGCATACCTCCGGATGCGGATGCGTTCCCTATATCGCGAGATGGGCGACCATCGCCGCATACAACGAGGGCGAGAGATGGCTGGAGGAGCTCATCGCGACGGTCGACTCGAATTTCGACCTTCTTTACGATCTCGTCGGGAAAAGGCTCCCGATGATCAAGGTCACCCGCGCCGAAGGAACTTACCTCGCATGGCTGGATATGCGAGCTCTCGGCATGGATCATAAGGCGCTTTCCGATTTCATGATCAACAAAGCGCTCATCGCCGACAACGACGGCGAGATGTTCGGAAGCGCCGGCGAAGGCTTCCGCAGATGGAACCTCGCGATACCCCGTTCCGAGCTCGAAGCCGCGCTTATAAGGCTTGAAAAGGCCGTCAACGAGAACAGATGACAGATCTAACAGCATTGAACCCGCCGCAGAGGGAGGCCGTCGAGACCGTCGACGGTCCCCTTCTCGTGCTTGCGGGAGCGGGCAGCGGCAAGACGCGCGTGCTCACTTACAGGATTGCCAATCTTATCGAAAACCACGGCGTTCGTCCGTGGAGGATACTTGCGCTCACGTTTACCAACAAGGCTGCGGAGGAGATGCGCGAGCGCACCGAAAAGCTCACGGGCGTCTCCGCGAAGGATATGTGGGTCATGACCTTTCATTCCTTCTGCGCAAGGATACTGAGGTTCGACATTGAGGCTCTCGGCACCCATACCGCGAGATTCACCATATACGACGATTCGGATCAGAACACCGTCATTTCGGACATAATAAAGAAGATGGGACTTGATGAGAAACGAGTTCCGAAGGCCATGGTCCGTTCGCTCATAAGCGACGCCAAGAACTGCTCGGACGATCCGCTTCACTACCTTTCCGAGGCAGGCGACACTTCCGGCAATATCGCCGCGATCTATAAGGAATACCAGAGAAAGCTCGCCGCGGCGGATGCGCTGGACTTCGACGATCTTCTGGTAAAGACGGTCGAGCTGTTCACGGAATATCCCGACGTGCTCGAAAAATACCGTCAAAGGTTCTCCCATATACTCGTCGACGAGTATCAGGACACCAACACGATCCAGTACAATATCGTCCGCATGCTCGCCGGCGAAAGCCGGAATATCTGCGTCGTCGGCGACGACGATCAGTCCATCTACGGCTGGCGCGGAGCGGATATACGCAATATTCTCGATTTCGAAAAGGATTTCCCGGGAGCGAAGGTCGTGCGTCTCGAGCAGAATTACCGTTCGACGAGGCAGATACTCGACAAGGCCAACCTCGTTATAAAGAACAACAAGGGGCGCAAGGACAAATCCCTCTGGACGGATAAGAAGAACGGCGAGCCGGTCGAGCTTCTGAGCTGCAGCGACGAGCGCGACGAGGCCTACACGATAGGCAGCATCATCGCGAACGGGCACAGACGCGGCAGGAGCTTCAACGACTACGCGGTGCTCTACCGCACTCACGCGCAGAGCCGGATAATCGAGACGACGCTCCGCCAAAGCTTCCGCATACCCGTCTCGCTCATCGGAGGCACGGGCTTCTACGAGAGGCAGGAGGTCAAGGATATACTTGCGTATCTGCGTCTTATCGCCAATACGAACGACGACGTCGCCTTCCGCAGGATCGTCAACGTGCCCAAGAGGAATATCGGCGCGGCTACCGTTTCGGAGCTCGCCGTACACGCCGAACAGATGGACGTTTCGCTCTTCAACGCCTGCGCGATGGAGGGCATGATACCGCCCAGGGTCTATGCAAAGCTCACTCCCTTCAGGGAGCTTATGGCCGAGCTTTTCGCCGCGAGGCGTGAAAAGCCCCTGGATGAGCTCGTGAGATCCGTCATAGACAGGACGGGCTATATGCAGTACCTCGCCGAACAGCAGGACGGGCTTTTCGAGACGCGGGTCCAGAACATCGAGGAACTGATCACGGCGATGACCCAGCACATGGAGGCCAATGCCGAAAGCGGCGTCGATCTCCTGCAGTCCTTCCTCGAGAACGCCGCGCTCATGGCGTCCGCCGACGATATCTCCGAAGAGGACGGCACGGTCAAGCTTATGACCATGCACTCCGCCAAGGGGCTTGAATTTCCCGTAGTATTCATGCCCGGCATGGAGGAGGGCATTTTCCCGTCCGCGCGCTCCAGGGAGGACGAGACGAGGCTCGAGGAGGAGCGGAGACTTTGCTACGTCGGCGTCACGAGGGCGAAGCAGAAGCTCTATCTTCTCAACTGCCGCTCGCGCATGCTTTACGGCGAAAGGCAGATGAATTATCCCTCCCGTTTCCTTACCGAGATGGAGCTCGTCGAGGAGGACGAAAACGGCCGTCCCGTGCGAAAAAGGCCCGATGGCTTCACGAAGCCCGGCGCGCCGTCAAGGCCGTCGGCTCCCTCAGCTCCCCCGAACAGGCAGCAGTCGTTCGGGTTCGGTTTCGGTTCGAAGCCCGTGCCTGCTTTCCAGCCGTCTCCGCCCTCGGGCGGGACCGCGGGGCTTTACCGGAGGATGCAGCACGTCACGCACGAGAGATTCGGGCGCGGCGTTATCACCGAGGTATCCGGAAGCGGGAATACCGCGACTATAACCGTTGATTTTGAGAGGTTCGGCGTGAAAAGGCTTGCCGCAGCCTACGTGAAAATGAAGACAGAGGATTGATATGGACAGAATGCACGAGCTTGTCGAAAGGCTCAACTATCTCGCAAAGGCATATTATGAGCACGACGCGTCTCCCGCGAGCGACGCGGAATACGACGCGCTCTTCGACGAGCTCGTAAAGCTCGAGACCGAGACCGGCGTCGTGCTTCCCGACTCGCCGACGCACAGGGTCGGCGGGACCCCGCTCAAGGAGTTCGAGGAGCACGAGCATATCAGAAGGCTCTGGAGCCTCGACAAGGTGAAGTCTCTCGACGCCCTCGTCGAGTGGGCGGAAAAATGCGGCAAGGACGAGGAATTCATACTTGAATACAAGTTCGACGGCCTGACGATCAACCTGACCTATGACGGCGGAAAGCTCGTGTATGCCGCGACGAGAGGCAACGGGATCGTCGGAGAAGGCATCACTGCGCAGGCAAAGACTATCAGGAGCATCCCGCTCTCAGTGCCATATAAAGGCAAATTCGAGGTGCGCGGCGAGTGCTATATGCGGATCTCGGTGCTCGAGGAGCTCAACCGCACCTCCGCCGATCGGCTCAAGAATCCGCGCAACGCCGCCGCAGGCGCGATACGCAATCTCGATCCTGCCGTGACCGCCGAAAGAAGGCTCGACTTTACCGCTTACGACGTGGGTTATATCGAGGGCAGAAGCTTCGGAACGCAGACCGAGATGCTGGACTTTGTTCGTGAAAACGGCCTTCCCGTCAACGATTTCTGCTATAAAGGAAGGATCGGCGCGGTCCTCGAAGAGATCAAAAGGGCCGAGGAAAGGCGATTCACGCTCGATTTCGACATCGACGGCATGGTCGTTAAGCTCAACGATATGCTCCTTGCGGAAAGGCTCGGCTATACCGACCGTTTCCCGCGCGGAGCCATCGCCTTCAAGTTCGCCGCCGAGGAGCAGACTACCGTTATCAGCGATATCACGTGGGAAGTCGGCAGGACCGGCAAGCTCACTCCGCTCGCGCACGTGGAGCCCGTCGAGCTCATGGGCGCTACCGTCCGCAAGGCGACTCTGAACAATTACGACGACATTAAGCGCAAGCGCGTCGGAATAGGCTCCCGTGTGTTCATAAGGCGCTCGAACGACGTCATACCCGAGATACTTTCAAGCGCGGACGAGGGCGAACCCGAGAACCCGGTCTTTCCTCCCTCCCGCTGCCCGTTCTGCGGGGCGCATACCGAGCAGCGGGGCGCGCACATATTCTGCACGAATTCGCTCTCCTGCACGCCGCAGATCACTGCGAGGCTCGCTCACTTCGCTTCGCGGGACGCTATGGATATCGAAGGATTCTCCGAGAAGACCGCCGAGCTCCTTATCAACGAGACCGGGCTCAGGAATATCCCCGAGCTCTACGAGCTAAGGGAATCGAGCTTCCGCGGGCTCGCGGGCTTCGGCGACAAGAGGATATCGAACATACTCGGCGCTATCGAGAATAGCAAGGACTGCGAGCTTTCGTCGTTCATTTTCGCTCTCGGCATCCCGAACGTCGGCATCAAGACCGCCCGCGATATCGCGTCATTCTTCGGCACTCTCGAGAGGTTCCGCTCCTGCACGCGCGAGGAGCTCCTGTCGATAAAAGACGTGGGCGAGATAGTCGCCGACAGCATACTCGGATTCCTCGGCGACGGTTCGCTCTCGGCGCAGGTCGACAGGCTTCTCGAGCTCGGAGTCAGCCCGAGAGCCGTTGAGAAGGACGAGAGTCCGAAGCCTCTCGAGGGAATGACCCTCGTGGTGACCGGCACTCTCACGAGGATGGACAGAAGCTCTGCCGAAGCGCTTATCGAAAGCCTCGGCGGACATGCAGCGGGAAGCGTGAGCAAAAAGACTTCGTACGTCATTTACGGGGAAAACGCAGGCTCCAAGCTCGACAAAGCGCGCGCGCTCGGAGTTAAAACGCTGACCGAAGAAGAATTTTTCAGCATGATAAGGGTTTGAAATGAGGATCGGTAAACTCACAAACGAACAGCTCGACAGGCTGATCCTGTCAAAGCTCAGACATACGAGAAGCGAGGTCGTCTGCGCTCCGAGCGTCGGAGTGGACTGCACCGCCGTATCGCTGAAAGACGGTCTTGCCGTGCTTTCCTGCGACCCGATAACCGCTGCGGAATCCGGGATCGGCAGACTTACCGTCAACGTATCGTGCAACGACGCAGCCGCCGCCGGCGCGGAGCCCATAGGGCTTATGGTGACGTTCCTGCTTCCTCCGCATATCACGGAGGAAGAGGTCGGAGCGCTTATGGACGAGCTCATAGAGGCTGCGTCGGCTGCGAACGTCGACGTGATAGGCGGACATACGGAGATCACCCCCGCGGTCAGCCGGATCGTCACCTGCGCGACGGTGATCGCGCAGCCCGTGAACGGAGGGTTCATATCTCCCAAAGGTATGCTCCCGGGCGACGACGTCGTCGTAACGAAGCACGTCGGGCTCGAAGGCGCGGTCATTCTCTCGGATAAGCTTCCCGAAACTCAGACCGTGCTCAATGAGGACGAGATGCGCGGCGTTCATTCTTTCGCGGCGCAGACGAGCGTTGTTAAGGAAGGCGTCTACGGAGCGAAACACGGCGTTCACGCGATGCACGACGTGACGGAGGGCGGGATACTCGGCGCGCTTTGGGAGATGAGCGAGGCTTCCGGCGTCGGCATCGTTTTCGACCGGGCGCTGATCCCCGTACATCCCATAACGAAAAAACTCGCCGATCACTACGGTATCGACGTATATAAGCTCATATCTTCGGGGTGTATGCTCATCGCCTGCGCAGACGGAGAAGCGCTTGTCGGCGGGCTTCGCGAGATAGGCGTCGACGCCGCAGTCATCGGAAGAGCGGACAAGTCCGTCAGCGGAGTTATCTCGACCGGCGGAGTTAAAGTGGATCCTCCCGAAGCGGACGAGATCTATAAGGTATAAAACAAAAGGCATCCGTTCCGGGCATACGCATAGGGAAGGACAGTCCTTTCAATAACAGGTCGTTTGATTCATCAAAAAAATACCGAGCAGAGGCATAACGCCTTTACTCGGTATTATTTGCATAAGCTGCCGCGGAATTGTCTCGCAGGAGCGGCCTTAGTTTCTTGGTTCATCGCGTGCCGCGCCTATCGCGGCGCGGACGCCCGCGGCCTATGACAAATATGTCATAACGGCCGCTCTGCGGCTCGCACAGCGCGCGAAGGGGCCTTATTACTTACTTCCTGAGCCTCTTCGTTCTCTCTGCGGTCAGCTTCTTGGTAGACGCCCACAGGCTCTTGAGCTGTTTTTTATGGGTGCAGAGCTTTTCGGTACAGTTGGAGCATTTGAGATAGTCGTTGGTGCTCTCCGCGAACCTCTCCGGATGCCTGAAGAAAGTTATCTCCCAGCGTGCAAGCAGAATGATGGACATCCCGAGGAGTACCCATGCGGGTATGCTTCGGATGAATATCAGCGGAGTGAACATCATCGCATAATCCCAGTTGTAGATGCGGCAGGCGCTGCAGCACTTGTTCTTGAGGAACCATGTCTGGAACGGGCAGAAGAACAGGATGCAGATAAGATCGCATACGGCGTAAGCGCAGGCAAGAAGCAGCATTATGCCTTCATCGAGTACGTTGAACATATAAAGCGCGCCGAATATGAAGTTGAAGGCTATCCATACCATTGCGACGAGCATTACTGCGTTATTGTCCTGAATAACTATGTTAACGTTGCCTGACTTGATATAGTTGCGCGCAAACTGTTTCTGGCACCCGGGGCTTTCGAGCTTCGACGGGAAGAACCTGAGAAGCATCTCTATCGCGTAGACCGCCAATACAACGTAGGTGATGGGATGGTTGTTCTTGATAGGGCTGATGAGGCTTTCAACGCCCTTGATCTTGCCGTACACGTAAAGACCCGCGCAGGCAAGGAATATCAGGGAGCGATAGACGAGCTTGACGTAGTGAAGAATGCTGACGGGAGTCAGCTTGGGGAACAGCCTGTCCTTTCCCTGAGGCGCAGTATTTGTTTTGATTGCGGAATGTTTTTCCATCTCGATCGATCACCTTTGTAGTTTTTCAGCGGATGCCGACGCGGCTGAACGCGAGATCGAGCGTCTGCTGCGCTTTTTCGGCCGCCTTTTCGGCGCCGGCTTTAAGCGTCGCGTCCAGGAACTCCCTGTCGGCGAGGATCCTGCGATACTCGTTCTGAACGGGCTCCAGCTCCGCGATAACGGCCTCAGCAACGGCGGTCTTGAGCTTGCCGTAGCCGCAGCCCTCGAAATCCTTCACCGCTTCGTCCATGGTCTTTCCGGTGCAGGCGCAGTAGATGGTCAAAAGATTGTTGCACCCGTAACGGCCCTCGGCGTAGGCTATCGTCGGCTCGCAGTCTGTGACCGCCTTTTTGAATTTCTTCATTATGACGGCGGGATCGTCGAGCAGGGAGATATAGCCGTTGGGGTTGGTATCGGTCTTCGACATCTTATGCTCGGGATCCTGAAGGCCCATTATCCTCGCGCCGAATTTCGGCATGACGGGCTCGGGCACAACGAAGGTCTCCCCGAAGGCGTTGTTGAACCTGATCGCGATATTACGCGCAAGCTCCACATGCTGCTTCTGGTCGTCGCCGACGGGCACCTGGTGCGCGCCGTAGATGAGAATGTCCGCGGCCATAAGCACCGGATAGGTATAGAGACCGGCGTTGATATTGTCGGAATGCTTCGCGGATTTATCCTTGAACTGGGTCATGCGGTTGAGCTCGCCCATATAGGTGACGCAGCCGAGGAGCCACGAAAGCTCCGCGTGCTGATGCACATGGCTCTGAATGAAGAGCGGGCTCCTGTTCGGATCGATGCCGCAGGCCATCAAAAGCGCTGCCATGGAACGGGTCTGCTCCCGAAGCTCGGCGGGGTCGTTCCTCACGGTGAGCGCGTGAAGATCCGCGACCATATAGTAGCAGTAATTATCGTCCTGCTGCATAAGCCGCCAATTACGAAGCGCTCCGATATAATTGCCGAGAGTCGGGATACCCGTCGGCTTTATTCCGCTGAGAATGATCTTTCTGTCCACTTCGGACCCTCCGATTATTATAAGAAATTAAAAGAATTATAGCATAAAAGGGTGGCTGTAACACCACCCTTTTAAAATATATTATTTAGATGCCCATTTCTTCCTTAACTTCCCTGAAGCACTTGACGGCGAAATCGAGATCCTCCTTGGTGTGGCCGGCGGAGACCTGAGTCCTTATCCTGTCCTTGCCCTTGGGAACAACGGGATAGCAGAAGCCTACCACATACACGCCCTTGTCGAGCATACGGCGGGCAAATTCCTGAGCGATCTTGGGATCGTAAAGCATGACGGGAACGATGGGGTGGGTGCTCTCGATCACGTCAAAGCCGACCTTGCCGAGCTGCTCGCGGAAATACCTGGTGTTCTCATGCACCTTGTCGCGGAGCGCGGTGGACTCGTTGAGCATGTCGATGACCTTGATCGAAGCCGCGCAGATAGCCGGAGCGAGGGTGTTGGAGAAGAGATAGGGGCGGGACTTCTGACGAAGCATATCGACGATCTCCTGACGGGCGCAGGTGTATCCGCCGGACGCGCCGCCCATGGCCTTGCCGAGGGTGCCGGTGATAATGTCGACACGGCCCATAACGCCGCAGGCCTCGTGAGTGCCCTTGCCGTGCTCGCCCATGAAGCCGA
>JAEEGL013730989.1_pt1 | contig 12672 bp, 11 predicted proteins | sample 9134231 | NCBI WGS metagenome assembly JAEEGL01 (sample SAMN16246548, study PRJNA631951) | gut metagenome | biome: gut microbiome; feature: rumen; material: fiber-attached | host: Bos | place: Iran: Karaj | collected 2018-10
CTCTGGATAGCTTTGTATTGATTGAGCCATAACTGATATTTTTCTTGATTGTTCATGTGAAAGCTCCATAAAAAAACTTATGGCGCTATACTAATGGAGATTACTATCAATGGGAATAACACGGATTGCTGGTACGCTTACATATGAATTTACGGAGCATTCGGTTCCTTTCGGCAGCTATGCCTCCCGATTCCGAAATCCGGAATTTATCCGGCCCTCCATATGATAATGTACCGATATTCATGTTGTTTTCCTTGTAGTTATAATTTTTCCGATGCTGATGATTTTTTCTTATTCTGTTTTCCGGGGGCTTCAATTTCACGGTACGGCATAACTCTGATATTTGTAACTTTTTCCGCTCCATGTCCGCCACGTGAACTCACCGTGCCGTATGACGGAATTCCTACTCCCCAGGTACCGTTATGAAGATTGGTATATACTACTGATCTGTCATGAAGATTCTGTCTGTCATCCTCATACGGCGCGATAACCGTAATCATGATGTCGTCCCTGGTTCTGATAAAGGCCGGAGAAGGTTCATCCCGGGAATTCATTGAAGAGAATTCTCTATTTTCAGTGAGTTTAATCTCCGTGATTCCGTTTAGATTCTTAGATTCGGCAGTGAAGTCACCGTCAGAGCCTGTCCGGGCATTTCCGGTTTCCGTATCCCCGGATGTTTCATCCTTAATGAGTCCGGTCCACATTCCGTACTGTTTCCTGTTCATGTAAACTTCTCTTGTGCTGTGACACTGAACTCCCTTGGGGAGACCGGAGCAGCCGTATTCCTCGCTGCCGATTCCAAGAGAACATCCTGAGGACAGCATGGCAGTGATAGTCAGTGACGATAGTGACAGACGGAAACTCACGCGGGACAGTTCCTGTACTGATAAGATTTGAATGACTGGCATTTATGCTTCTCCGTATGTGGTGGACGGGAGGAAGTATATGTGCCGGGGTGGACTGAATAACGGATTAAATCCTTATTTCAAAGTTCAGATGCGGTTGGTCAGAACGAATGTTCCATTTAAATGACATCATTTCGGTTGTTTTTACGGTCAGTTTATAAGTACTGTATTTACAAAACCTGTGAAATTCTGAAATAATTGCATAAAATATGCGATGTGTTGTTTATTTCGTGTTTTCGTGTTTCTGGTAATCAAGACATAATGAATAAAATTTATGTAATCTGTATTAAGAAAAAGGTATTTTTTTATGGCTGACATTAATACCAGATTTAAAGATTTGGGATGCGGACTGATGTTCTGTATTCCTTTGATTATGTGGCTTTTCCCGTCTATCAGATTACCTGGGATTCTGATGCTGATTTTTCTGTTTTTCTACTTCGCTGCCAGATACAGCGAACTGCAGCATCGCGACGCGAACAACTCAACAGGAACCGGGCGTCAGAGATTAGGAATACGACATTCAGTTTTCGGCGTGCTGACAGACAGCTATGGAAACTCCCGTGATACCGTAGCGAGAATACAGTACAGCAAGTTAAATATATCCAAAGCCGGTGAAGAGATTCATGGAGCTCTGATGTGCCTTCTGGGATATGTGACGGGGGAAGGCCGGAAAACTGCTATGGAAGAAGAAGTGTTCGTGAATGCCGTCATCAGCAGTTTTTTAGATGCCGATAACGAAAAACTCAGAGAGGCTTTTGCAAGAGGTAAAAGCTCCGACACCATTCCATACAGAGAGAGCTATTTTCTGAAGAGAAGTTTAAACGGTGGTGAAGACCTGAATGTCGTATTAGGTTATCTCGCCCGTATTATTCAGGCTGACGGAAATGTATCTTCTGAGGAACTTTCCAGAATAAGAACCGTTGGCAAGTCATTAGGTTTGTATGAAGCGGAGATAGACAGTTTTTTTTACCTTGATGCGAATGCCTACACGCCCGCCCCTGTGATTCGCACCCCGGCAGGTAATCACGTCGAAACCGGTAATTATGCTGAAACTGCCACCGGAACTTCCGAAAACAGCTCCGGGACTCCTGTAGGCTATGGCAAGGCCATGAGAATTCTCGGACTTAAGCAGAAAAGCACTAATGAACAGATTACGGCACGCTACAAACAGCTTATGCAGAAATATAATCTTCATGATTGCAGAAACGGAATGAGGCGTGTTGAATATACACGTAAAAGAGAACAATTAACAAAAGCTTATGAAGCCGTGAGAAAAATGAGACGCTTCTAGCGGAAGACGGTAAGCTCACTGTTCATCCGGACTTCAGGTGCCAGGGATACGGCACCATGCTTCTTAAGGAAATTGAAAGACTGTTTCCGCAAAGAAGGCTGGAACTTTTTACTTCAGACAGTTGTGTATATGGAAAAAGAACTGCGCTGATGATGCTCTAGCTGAAATAATGCCGGGGTGTTATTTCATCTCCGGTATGTCAAAAAAGGCGCAGTATCATAACTGCGCCTTCTTATCTTAACTGCTAGTCGGCTCCCGCCGGTTTCTGGTGGGTAAAGGAAGCTGCTCCTTCAAACATTTCCTTCATTTCGTGTCTTCTTCTGGCTCTGGTCGTGTCCCAGTTGTCCAGATTCTGGTTGAAGGCGGCTGCCTTATAGAACATCCAGTTCATATGCTGAACATTAGAGGTATCCCAGGCTCCAATCGGCTGATTGAATACCGCAGCGTTACCGAACATCGCTTCCATGTTTTCCACGTTTGATGTATCCCAGCCTCCGACAGGCTGATTAAAAGCGGCAGTGTCAAAGAACATGCCCTGCATGCTACCGACTCTTGAGGTGTTCCACTTATCAATGGCTCCGTTGAATGACTGGGCGCCGCTGAACATCATGGCCATGTTGACGACTGCGGAAGTATCCCAGCTGTTGAGGTCCTGATTGAAGGATCTTGCTTCTCTGAACATCTGATACATGCTGGTGACGTTAGACGTGTTCCATCCGTCAAGCGGCTGATTGAACGATTTGGCAAAAAAGAACATCTGATCCATGGTTGACACCGCAGTGGTGTCCCAGCCGTCAAGCGGCTGATTGAAATTGACGGCCATGTTGAACATGTCCTTCATGTTGGTAACGGATGAGGTGTTCCACTCTTCGACAGGCTGATTGAAGCTGCGAGCGGCGCAGAACATGCCGGACATGTCCGTTACGTTTGAAGTATCCCAGTCCCCGATTGGCTGATTAAACATCTTGGCGCGATTGAACATCCATTTCATGTCCGTAACATTAGCGGTACTTTTGATGTTAACATATTCAAGCTGATCGAAATCACTGAAGGCGCATGCCAGGGATTTCACGTTCGGAGACAGTCTGATTTCAAATTCAATTCTTTTAAGAGGTGATATCTGGTTTGCTCTCCAGAAAGGATTGCTCTGGGTTCTGTCATCGTTGTAGATTGATGACGGTTCGGCATCATTTACATTCTGACATCTGGTGAAATTGTAGTTGATGGTCAGAGTCTTGATTCTGTTTTTTCTTATTCTGTAAATGAGTTTCGGAGTGATATCGTATTTTGAGTTAAGAACAGGGTTCTCCGTATTGTCAATCTTCTCGTCTCCCTGATTCAGGTACGGCACGATTTTCGTTTTTTCCGGAGCAGAATACGCACTGTTCTGCGGAGCCGGCAGGTAGTCATCAGTGTTAATATATATGGACGTCAGAACCGAGAGCAGCAGAATAAGCAGGAGTACAGTCAGCACGTCAGATGATTTTATCGAGCCTCTGTTTTTCATTATCCATCCCCGTTAATATTATTGCACATCTACGATTTTACTAAATATCTCTGAACTAAAAGCTGCAATACGTCAAAGAAGAGCAACTTATATTGAATATTTGTCTAAATTTCTAATAAAATCATACCATTAGGCTTCATTTATACAAAAAAATAACAATATTAACCTTTGGAAAATACCGGTTCGGTCAGAAATTACCGTTTTGATTTTCTGAAAAGAATACTTGCCAAATAGTGTTTAATTTTTATACAATGTAAAAAATGAATCGGATAGAAAATCCGTGTTTTCTCCTGATTACGTGAAATCAGCGTCATGAAACACGGTTTTCAGCTGTTTTTAAAATTATCTAATAGGTTTTATGAAAATGTCTGCAGTTTATTTTGAATGCATCGGTAGGGGAGACAAGCGATCATGGCTGTCTGTCTCATACCTGCCGTCGTTGTTTCAGGAAAGCAGATACAGGGAGTAAAACCATAGGATTATTTAATTCTGATTACCCGAAGACCGCTTGTCCTGAAACCGGATAAGCGGTTTTTTTATATACGGTTCGTAAAAATCCAGCATCTGAGTAACCTGAAAAAACAGGCAATGACGGCGCAGAGACAGGAAAGTATTTTAAATGCCGTCAGGTCCGGGGCAGAGATTTTTAGTTATCTGAGCTTCCGGGATGATTTAAGGGAAAGTAAAAAAATGTTTGAAATTAAAGGAAAAAAGAATACTGCAGTCTGTTTTGCTTCCCTTGTGGAAAGCGAAGCAATTGAACAGATTCGCAGAATGTGCGATTACGATTTTACCGAAGGTTCCAGAATATGCATCATGCCTGATGTTCATGCCGGCAAAGGATGCACCATCGGCACTACCATGACCGTGACTGATAAGGCTGTGCCTAATGTCGTCGGAGTTGATATCGGATGCGGAATGTACACCGTTAATCTCGGAAAAACCGCAATTGATTTTGAGAAATTCGATGAAGCGGCTCATAAGCTTCCCTCAGGAACCATGGTATGGGAAGGCAGTAGGGAGCATTTCGATCTCACTGGCCTGCGCTGCTACAGAAGTATCAAGAACTCATCCAGAATTGAAAAAAGTCTTGGGACACTCGGTGGCGGTAATCACTTCATTGAGATCGACGAGGCCTCAGACGGAACCAGGTATCTGGTGATTCACAGCGGAAGCCGTAACCTGGGAAAGCAGGTTGCCGAAATATATCAGAGTCAGGCGATAGAACAGCATAAAGGTGATACTGATTACTTCGCGGAGAGAGAAAGAATCATCAGAAGTTACAAGGAACAGGGACGGCGCAGGGAAATTGCCGCAGTCCTGCGTAAAATGGACGCTCAGAGAAGAAAACTGATTCCTGATATGCCGGAGGACCTCTGCTATGTAAGCGGTCAGTGTTTTGATGATTATATTCATGACGTGGAGATCTGTCAGCGCTTTGCCGCTAGAAACAGGGAAATCATGGCTGAGGTTCTTCTGAAGCTTACCGGACTTACCGCGGGTGAAGCCTTCCATACGATTCATAATTACATCGATACCGATGAGATGATTCTGAGAAAGGGAGCTATTGCTGCCCACAAGGGAGAAAAGGTACTGATTCCCATCAACATGAGAGACGGAAGCGTTTTGGCTGTGGGAAAGGGAAATCCTGACTGGAACTTCTCCGCTCCTCACGGCGCCGGAAGAGTTTTTTCAAGATCCAGAGCTAAAGCCACTCTGTCCATGGAGGAATATCTTGAATGCATGAAGGACGTCTATACGACCTCCGTAAATCCGAGAACTTTGGATGAGGCTCCAATGGCCTACAAATCTCTTGGCGACATCATTGATGTCATAAGAGAATCCGTTGATGTTATTGACATTATGAAGCCTGTATATAATTTCAAGGCCTCCGACTAGTGTCGGGCTCCGGTTTTATCCTTGAAACCGGAGGTTGTTTCAGTTTTCTTAAAATATTATAATGTACAAACTTGTAATATTTGTGGTTTTATTAAGTGTAATTATTTTATGGCAAACAGATTTTATTCAAAAAAAGGTTTCAGTCGTCAGCACGGCTTTCTTGAGTTCTACAGAAATCACAAAGCGGTTTCCATCGCTGTTTTTGCATTAATTCTGGTTGTAGGGCCGTGGATCATTCATGTAATCAATAATCCTGATGAATATGCGGCATCCGTAGCCAGAGCGAAAGCCCGGCATGAACTTAAAGTAAAGTCCAGCACGCCGGCAACACCTGTCACGAAGACAGAACCAGCTGACAGAAAAGCGGCAAAAGGTGATGAGGTATCTGTTACCGATACTGAAGTTCCCGAAGTCAGAAAAGACTGATACCGGTCTGCATGCTGTTCAGAAAGAGCTTTACTGAAGCTGTCATCCGGAACCGTATCAGCACTTTTTTAATCGAAAGCATCTGTAATATTCAGATGCTTTTTTATTTGAAAGTCTGGAATTATATTATGTCGAAAATCAAACTGAAAATGCTGAACTGATAATGTCAGCTGCGACAGGATGAATTACCGCCTCACCGGTTCAGCTTAAAAGTCATGTTGCATCTAACTTTCTGGATCTGATTATTTCGGAATATTTACACTATTTATGTGTGGAAATTAACAGTATAAACAACAAATTAACTAAAAAAATTCAAAATTTCATATTTTCATATAATCATTTCGCTTAAAACTTCCTGTTTTTAATACAGTATCTTCCGCTGTTACAGGAGAATTGTTTTATGCAGAATAATCTTCTCAGAAATATTCAGCGGAGCGATACCGCATACTTTTGTTTCAATCATCAGCAGTTATATGGAGTGCATATGGAATATCAAGTTCTTTACCAGAATACCTTCCCGATTCTTGAGGTAAAACTGGAATCAGGAGAAAAAATCAACTGTGAAAGAGGATCAATGATCGCAATGACCCAGGGACTTGAATTAAAAGGTGACGTTAAAGGCGGTATAGTTAGCGGTTTAATCAGAAAATTCCTGACAAATGAAAGTTTTTTCACTCAGAATATTACTGCCACTAAAGGAGCCGGTACCGCAGATATAGGTGCAAGCATTCCGGGAACAATCGTTCCATTGGAAATAACTCCGGGAGCCAATATGATCGTCCAGAAAGGAGGATACCTTGCCAGTACTGAAGGTATTGAAATCAGCACTAAAATGCAGGGGCTTATCAAGGGTTTTACCTCCAAGGAAGGATTTTTCCTGATCAGACTTTCCGGTTCAGGCACTGCATTTATCAATGCGCTGGGTGCGGCAAAACGTTATGATCTCCAGCCCGGAGAGGAACTTGTGGTGGATAACGGTCATCTTCTGGCATGGGATGAAAACATGAAATATGTTATGACCAAAGCTTCCACCATTGTTTCAAGCTTAACATCCGGAGAAGGTCTGGTATGTAAATTCACCGGTCCGGGAACTTTATATATTCATACTATAAAGTACGACAGTGCTGCATCAACCACCAAAGGTATACTGAGTCTGTTCATGCAATAATCTGATTCACTGCAGTTACAAATCAGGTAAAAGGCAGCATCAGAACTGAATGTTATGCCATGTTTATGGCATAACATTGTTTAAAGTACCGTTTCAAAGACTGTTAATCTTTACACTATTCTAATGCAGTATTTCTTCAGAAATCCGCTGACTGACAATGCGTCTTCAGGAAAATACTTCAGAGTATCAGTTCCAGGAGAGTTGAATTTCATAAAGGCAGACAGTTTCTCTATGTAACTGATTCCTATCGGAGATTCAAATGCTGATGACAGTGTAACTGTCGGAAGTCTGCTCGGACATGATGCATCAGAATGTATGAATTCATCCATAATCTCGTGAATATGTCCGGTGAGCCCGGGTTTTATGATAAGAGTGTCTCTACTGCTGAATGAATTGAGCATCTCTGGCTTGAATTCTTTGCCTTCCTGAACGTATTCCTTCATCATTTTTCGGAAAAGTTCATCATATGCTATTGGAATGTCTGGATGCTTTCTGCGTAACATGGCAACGTCATTACACGGATCTTCAATATATTTAAGGTGATTGCCGGAGATATGATAATAATCCGCTACTGATTCAGATGTCTGAGACAGATTTGCGTCCAGAATCAGACGTACATTGATTCCTTCTGCATCAGCCATGTCCGTCATCCGCTGTATCATTGTCAGTTCCCGGTCTCTGGAATGGATACCGATTTTAAGCTTTACGTCAGTATCCGTCGTAGTGCAGTCAGAGCTCAGTCTGTCAAGAAAACGTCTGTAGAGATTAAGTGATTCGTCCGGAGTTCCAAGAATAAAATGATAATGGGATTTTGGTAAAATGCCGTTTAAAGGGTGTGCCAGCATCCACAGTGCAAACTGAACGGAAGGGCATCTGATTTCGTATTTACCGGAGAAAAATGAAAGAAGGTCGTCAGGTGTTTTTTCTGAATGTCTGAATTCTTCTTTAAGTATGTTTCTCAGGGCGATGATTTCAGAATAAGCTTCATCTGCCGTTTCTTCAGAAAATTCAGGCAGGGGGCTTATTTCAGCAAAATTATTATGGTATTCGATGATAAAACCGCAGCGCTCAGTCAGAGTTCCTCTCTGGAGCTTCAGTTCTTTCTGTAATGGAATTCTGAATCTGTAGATATTCATTGGCCGGACAGCTGCAGTTTATTCATATAACTATTCAGATTCCGGTGAATGACCGGAATCTGCCAGAGTCTGTCATAAAGACATTAAAGATTAAGGATTACGCTTGAACTTGGAGAAGTCCGGTTTTCTCTTTTCGTTGAATGCGTTTCTGCCTTCCTGACCTTCTTCAGTCATGTAGAAGAGCATGGTTGCGTCGCCTGCAAGTTCCTGCAGACCGGTCTGTCCGTCACAGTCAGCGTTGAGAGCAGCCTTCATGCATCTTAAGGCGATAGGGCTGTGGCAGAGCATTTCACGGCACCACGCAACGGTTTCCTTTTCCAGATCCTTTAATGGAACAACTGTATTTACAAGTCCCATTTCAAGAGCTTCCTCAGCGTTGTACTGACGGCAGAGGAACCAGATTTCACGGGCTTTCTTCTGACCTACGATACGTGCCATGTAAGAGGCACCGAAACCGCCGTCGAATGATCCAACCTTCGGACCGGTCTGACCGAATACCGCATTGTCAGCAGCAATGGTGAGGTCGCATACCAGATGAAGTACGTGACCACCGCCGATGGCATAGCCGGCCACCATGGCAACAACAGGCTTCGGACAGGTTCTGATCTGTCTCTGAAGATCAAGTACGTTCAGATGATGAACACCGCTGTCGTCCTTGTATCCGCCGTAGTCACCGCGAATCTTCTGGTCTCCGCCTGAGCAGAAAGCAAGATCACCGGCTCCGGTGAAGATGATAACGCCGATATCCGCATCAAAACGGGCATCAGCTAAAGCTCTTTCCATTTCCATTACTGTCTTTGGTCTGAATGCATTGCGCACACGAGGACGGTTGATGGTGATTTTGGCAATACCGTCGGCAGATTTGTGATACAGAATATCTTCAAAAACAAATGTATCGGTTAAATCATGCCATTCCACAGGTTCATATAAAGTTGGATCGTTCTTTTTCATAGTGTATTTCATTACGCAGACTACCGCGTAAAGCCCTTGATATAAGTAAAACAGTAAATGTTTGAATCTCGTTTTTTCCTGCTGTAAAGATACAAAAAAGACACATGAGTGTCAAGAAAGAGGAACGGCATGTACCGACTGAGATTGGTATAAACACCAAGTAATTATTTATCGAATATTAATTATTACTTAGTGTTAGTAATATAATAACCCAAGTATCATAAACATGTTCGAAGGATAAACAGCACGATGAACAAAGCAAAATTTATATACAGGTTCAGAAAAAGAGTGGGAATGACTCAGGAAATGCTGGCAGAGAAACTCAATGTTTCTACAACATCAGTACAAAACTGGGAAAACGGCCTGACCGGTATCAAACAGGAGAAACTGAAAAAGCTTGCCGAAATATTCAATGTTCCTTTAAGTGAGCTTATTGCGGCGCAAACAGCTGAGGTTGTCAGTTCAGAAAAAAACAATTGGCCTGATTTTCTGTTTGAGCATAATCCGGAACTGTCAGATGTTATCGATGAGTTACACCTGAATCTGACACAGCAGGATCTCTTCGGCAATCTGTATATATACGGAGCCAGAATTCTTAAAGAAGACGAGGTTGATATTGAAATCGGTAATCCCGATTACATTGACCTTACACAGGAGGAAATTGAACACAAGGTAATGTCAGATGATTTGAAACTGATTCCTTTTGAATTCGTAAACAGGGTCAAAAGCATTCAATTCCTGAATCATGCTGATGCACTCTTAAAAGTTGTGAGGTACATAAAAACTGATTTTCTGCTTAAGGTTTTAAAAAAGAATCCTGAAAATGAGTTTAACGTAAAGAAGCTTTCAAAAGAACTTATATGCGAATTCATTGACGGAGGCTTCAGAGATTATGTCTCTTTTCGTAATCCGAATCTTCAGTTTGGGATTTTAATGCGTAAAGCCAAAAAGGTTCTTGCTTTTCTGGAAGCTGAAAATGAAATAAAGCTGACTGACGGAATCGACAATACCGTGATTCGTCATGATTTGCCGGAAGACATCATCAAACTCCTGACATCGGATTCAGGCTTCGATTGGAGTGAACGTTTGGAAAGAGGCTTTTCCCGTCATGTCGATATCGCACTTAACGGTATAAGACCGTTAACGGATTATGACCGGAATACGGGAATATTATCAATGAATGAAAAAGGGAGTTTGTTACTGCAATGGTTTAGAGAATAAATGCTTAACTGAGTTACATCGTTATTTACTTATTAAGGAGAACAATATGAGTGATTGGGACTTTTTATGGGACATTCCGAGAACCCCGCAGGAAATTTATGATGCCACTTCAAGCGGAGCTACCGCAGAAGAATGGGATTACCTTGAAAAACATATGAATGAGGAGCCTCTCGGCAATAAAGCAGCTCCAGGAATATCACGTTTAAGAAGTTTTTCCGGTAAGAAATTATCGAAAAAACGCAGAAAAAAGCGTGGTTAATGACTGAACACGGGTACCATATTTGCGTAATACCAGGGTTATTGGTGAATCTGAATATTACGCAAATATTATTCCTGTTGTTCAGTACCGCGGCTGACTATGACAGATTATATCCGTTCGATCAGTCCGCATGGCAGATGATAAATGAAATCTGCATGCGTATTAAATTTTTCAGCCAATTTTAGCTTAAGGAATAATTTATGACTAATAAACAATTAAAGGAAAAAATATGGGAAGTTGATTCAGAATACATACAGTATCAAATTTCCCATTACCCGGAAGCTATCGAGTTCATCAGGAAAAACGTGAAAAACTTTGAAGCAGAAGGAATCGTAAAAAATAAAAACGACGTTTGGATAGACATCCAAAAATTCGATACGTTTTCCAACAGAGCTCCAAACGGGAGAATCTTAAAGGGAACTGAAAATATTATCCTGTTCAGAGAAATTGAATTTGACATTTTCCCTCGAAAAATCATACCGGTGTATGTTCAGCCCTTCAATGCATATGAAAGAGAAAACAGGTACATTACCTGGAAGACTGCGACAGAAGATATCGAAAAACAAAAAATGGAGGGCTGTAAAGGAGAACGATGGCATCTGAAATGCGAAATAAAAACATTTGCAGAAAAAAGAACCGTGGTTATTCCTAAAAAAGAAAAATACGTCATGAATCCTGAATATTATACGTATTATGATTCTCCTGCATATCTGAGGTACCAGGATGATTGTGGTAAATATACTATGAACTGTAAGGCTTATCGTACGTTTCGCACCAGTTTTCATGATTTCACGCTACCTGACGGCACTGTAAAATCCGTATTACTTTACAATCGTCCGGAGGAGAAATTTGACAAGTTGCGTGCCCTTGGAGTATCAGAATCGGAGATCCAAAAGTACAGGAATATACTGGCTAATGAACCGGTAAGGCCGCTTCCGCCACAAAGACCACCGGAGTTTATACCGAAAGTGATTCCGGCGCATAAAAAGCAAACAACCGAATGGAAATATGAACACACAATAAAATCGGTACAGAAGAGGATTTCATAAAAGAAACCTAAAAATATAAAAGACTGTTAATAATTTTTATTTGTTTCCATTTAAATTGAAAAAAACTTGAGGTGCGGAAGTTTGCAAAAACTTCCGTACCTCATAATTATCAAAAATTCTCCATAGAATTCTGAAGCCGGTAAATTACCTCATCTAAAACAGATTAAGCATGTATAAAGAAGGTGTATCCGAAAATATTAAGCAAGGAGATGCCTATACCTTTTCCAAAGAAGAAAGCCGCGGAAGGACATCCAAAAGCCTGAAAATAAGCCGGTTATTCCAAACCACAGAGGTGCTTATATATACTATGGATATATTTTGTTGTTTATTTGGTGCTATAATTCGTCTTCATTTGGGATAACAGTGTTTACATGTGTTTATATATGAGCAATCGGAATAACGGTGACTCATTATTGTGTTTTTAAGGTAATTATAAAGAATGAAAAAATAACCTTTATTGACGGAATGTCTTATTTTTTTGCGGCAGTGAAAAATGCCTTCAGTTCCTTACCGTCAGCTTTTTTTCAATTTGGAATTTTACTGTTTCCATGTATGGCAGCACAGATGTGGTTATACACGCAGGGAGAGAGTTCTTCGGCTTTTTCCATAAATTATTATAAAATAATAAGCTCTGTATTTGGATTTATTACTGCATTTATAATTTTTACATCAGTCAATGTAGTGTCGGGGCAGGTTTTAAAACGGAAATCGCTAAATTCATAGTTTTAAGCGGAGTTTTCACTCTGACAGGATACTTTATTGCTCCTGACGGAAAAAATCTTGATTTACAGTCAGCATTAAAAAGAAGTTTATCCATAGTATTCACAAATCCGGTTACCGTTATTTCCTTTGCAGTCGGA
>JAEEGL014083713.1_pt1 | contig 12672 bp, 11 predicted proteins | sample 9134231 | NCBI WGS metagenome assembly JAEEGL01 (sample SAMN16246548, study PRJNA631951) | gut metagenome | biome: gut microbiome; feature: rumen; material: fiber-attached | host: Bos | place: Iran: Karaj | collected 2018-10
ATTTTTGTAGCTCTTTCTATATCATTACTTGCTCCTGTAGAAACATCATCTAATATTAATGCTTCTGCTACTCTTCCTCCAAGTAGTGAGACAATTGTTTCTTCCATATATGTTTTAGATATAAATGACTTATCTTCACTTGGTCTATACATGGTGTATCCTCCAGCTGTGCCACGAGGTACAATTGAAATTTCATGTACAGGATCTTGTGTAGGTAAAAATTTGCTTACAACTGCGTGACCAGCTTCATGATATGCAACTAATTTCTTTTCATGTTCATTTCTAACTCTGGTTTTCTTCTCAGGTCCCATGGTAACTTTTACCATCGCATCTTCTATTTCTCTCATTCCAATTTCTGTTTTATCTCTTCTTGCTGCTAAAAGTGCTGCTTCATTTAGCACATTTTCCAAATCTGCTCCAGAAAATCCTGATGTGTTTTTAGCTATAGTTTTTAAGTCAACATCTTCTGATAATCTTTTCTTTCTGCTATGAACTTCTAAAATTTGCTCTCTTGCTTTAACATCTGGTGCTCCTACTACTATTTGTCTATCAAATCTTCCTGGTCTTAAAAGCGCTTTATCTAATATATCTGGCCTGTTTGTTGCTGCTAATACTATTACTCCTTCATTCGCTGAGAACCCATCCATTTCAACTAATAATTGATTTAGTGTTTGTTCTCTTTCATCATGTCCTCCTCCAAGTCCAGCTCCTCTTTGACGTCCAACAGCATCAATCTCATCTATAAATATTATACATGGTGAATTTCTTTTAGCTTGTTCAAATAAATCTCTAACTCTTGAAGCTCCAACTCCTACAAACATTTCTACAAAGTCTGAACCACTTATTATAAAAAATGGTACTCCAGCTTCTCCTGCTACTGCTTTAGCTAAAAGTGTTTTTCCTGTTCCTGGTTGCCCTACAAGTAATACTCCCTTTGGAATTCTAGCTCCCATATCTGTAAACTTCTTTGGATTTTTTAAAAATTCAACTATTTCTTGTAATTCTTCTTTTTCTTCATCAACTCCGGCTACATCTTCGAAAGTCACTTTATTTTTATCAGCTGTATTTACAAGTCTTGCCCTACTTTTTCCAAATGTTAAGGTTTTGTTTCCTCCACCTTGTGAGCCAGCTCCATTCATCATGAAAAACCAGAATATCAAGAATATTATAATTAATCCAAATGGCATTAACAAACTAAGTAAAGTTACCCATATAGATTTTGATGCACTTTCTAATGTAAAATTCCCTGCTTTAATATATTCATTTGAATAATTCATAAAACTATCTAAGCTTGGAATATTTACTTGCTTTGTACCTTTCTCTGATTTCAAAGCAACATTTGCCGATGTTCCTTCTGAATTTACTTCTATTGATTCAACATTCTTCTCTTCGATGTTTTCAATAAGTTCTGAATATGTCATTTTCGAATTTGAATTGTCAATTATTGATGAAATGACAACCACTAAAATAATTCCAATTATTAGCCATGTAGCTAATGATTTAATTCCGTTCTTCACGATTTTTCCTCCTTAAAATGCCTTTTTACTGTTTTAAGTATACTTAAAAGGCTATTCACATATTTTTGTACTTGAAATATACCATATAAATATTTGAATTGCAATAGTTTTTTTATGTCTTTTTTATTACAAATTCAAGGCTTTTACGGGTACTCATATTAGGGCTTCAAAAAAAATTTTTCCTTTATTTACTAAAACCTTTATATTTTTATTTGGCAAAAGAAACTTGTTCCCAACATTCTTTTCACACATTTTTATTATATCTTCAATGTTAACTTTTTCTATGTTCTGTGAGTTCCCTAGTACTTTTGAAATTGTATAAATTAGTATTTTCTTTCTGATAAGCATATCTTTTAAATTAAATTCCTTTAAATTCAATACAATTTTATCTGCATTCTCTTCTACTTTTATTTTATTATATTCCTCTATAACTTGCCTTTTTATGTATTCATCTGTTTCTGCTGCAACTAAAGACAGTCTATTTAATGTTTCAACAATATTTGAATTAAATTCTTTTTTTACATATGGCAAAACTATATTTCTTATTTTATTTCTCGTGCAATCGTTCTCAAAATTAGTTTTGTCGATTCTAGGGTTAAGCTTATTTTCTTCTGCATATTTTTCTATTTCATATCTTTCACAATCAATAATTGGCCTAATATATTTTCCATCTCTTATTGGTTCAATTCCTCTTAATCCCGAAATTCCGCTTCCCCTAATTATGTTCATAATAATTGTTTCTGCTTTATCATTTTTATTATGTGCAATTGCAATCTTATTTGCATCTTCTTTTTTTAAGATTTCATCAAAAAAATCATATCTTATTTTTCTTCCAGCTTCTTCTAATCCCATTTTATTATTATTTGCATATTTTATAACATCTATTCTTTTTGTATAACATTTTATTTGATTATTTTCACAATATTCCTTTACATATTCTTCATCAGAATCTGCTTCTTTTCTTATTTGATGATTTATATGTGCAACAATAATTTCGAAGTTAATAATTCTATCTTTTTGAAATTTATTCAAAACGTCTAATAAAGAAATAGAGTCTGGTCCCCCAGAAACTCCAACTATAACTCTATCTCCATTTTCTATTAATTTATATTCCTTAATTGTATTTAAAACTTTTTGTTCCATAAATTCTCCTTTAGATTCATTTTGTTAAGTTGATTTATTTATGCTTTGCAATTTTAAAAGTCAAACCCTTTTGCTAAATCTTCAAACCTTGTATAATTGCCCATCCATAAAAGTTTTACTTTCCCTGTTGATCCACCTCTATGTTTTGCAATTATTACCTCTGTTAAGTTTTTATCTTCACTATCTTTGTTATAATAATCATCTCTATATAAAAACATAACAATATCTGCATCTTGCTCAATAGATCCAGATTCACGAAGATCTGATAGCATAGGTCTATGGTCTTCTCTTTGCTCTACAGCTCTTGAAAGCTGTGCTAATGCTATAACCGGTACATTAAGTTCTTTTGCCATTATTTTTAAAGAACGACTTATTTCCGCTATTTCTTGTTCACGAGTTCCGTTTTTCCTATTACTTCCTTGTACTAGTTGCAAATAGTCAATTATTACTAATCCTATATCTTTTTCTATTTTTAGTTTTCTACATCTATTGCGTATTTCCATAACTGTAATTCCTGGTGTATCATCAATAAATATATTTGACTCAGATAGTGTCCCTAGTACATTTGCAACTTTTCCCCAGTCTTCCTCTTCTAATTTACCTGTTCTTATTTTATTACTATCAACCATAGCTTCACTACTTAAAATTCTGTCTACAAGTTGTTCTTTTGACATTTCTAAGTTGAATATTGCTACTGGTATATTTGACTTAATTGCTGCATTGGCTGCTATATTTAATGCAAAAGCTGATTTTCCCATAGCAGGTCTTGCCGCAAGTAGTATAAGTTCTGATCCATGTAGTCCTGTTGTCATATAATCTAATTCACTAAATCCTGTTGCCACACCTGTTATATGTTGTTTTCTATTATACAATTCTTCTAACTTGCTAATACTTTCTATTAGAACATCCTTTATTGGAGATAAACCTGATTTGTTTTTGTTTTGTATTAAATCAAATGTCTTTTTTTCAGCGCCATTCATAATGTCTTCAACATCTTCTGTTCCATCATATCCTAGTTCTATTATTTCATTCGCAGTTTTTATTAAGTTTCTAAGTATTGCTTTTTCTTGAACTATTGTAATATATTTATCAACATTTGCTGTTGTGGGAACTTTAGCAGGAAGTAATGCTAAATATTCCATTCCTCCTATTTTATCAAAAAGGCCCATTGTCTCTAATTCATCTTTTACAGTAATTAAATCTACTGGCTCGGCTTTGTTGTATAATGTTGTCATTGCCTCATAAATTGCTTTATTATCATCTCGATAAAAATTTTCTGGTTTAAGTTTTTCAACAGCTGCCATTACTGCATCTTTATCTGTAAGCATACTACCTATTACTGCTTGTTCTGCTTCTATATCATGTGGTGGTACTCTACCTAATTCCATAACTCCGACTCCTTTATAGGTTACTATTCTAATAATTTCTTACGTAGCTATCCTATATTTTTGTTGCAACTTTAACTGTTCCAACAACTCCTTCAAATAGCTTTATATCTACTCTTTTTATACTAAGAATCTTAATTGGTTCTTTTAAATCTATTTTCTTTTTGTCAACTTTTATTTGATATTCGCTTTCTAATTTTTCAGCTATTTCTTTACTTGAAATTCCTCCAAATATTTTTCCGTTTTCTCCAGCTTTAACTTTAAATTCCAATGTTATCTTTGATAGCTTTTCTGCTATTTTTTCTGCCTCTTGCTTTTCTTGATCTTTTTTAAAAGCAGCAGAATCTTTCTTTGTTTGTAATTTTGATAAATTCCCTGGTGTTGCTTCAACAGCTAAATTCTTTGCAAATAAATAGTTTCTTGCATATCCATCAGATACATTTACTATCTCATCTTTTTTCCCTATACTTTTAATATTTTCTTTTAATATTACTTTCATATTGCGTTCCTCCTTTTGTTTTATGGAAACATTGTACTACATTTTTTTGAAAATAGCAATAAAAAACCTAAATATTAATGATTTAATACTTAGGCTTTTAAACTAATCCTTTATTTCAATGTCATTTTAAATAGTTCAATTATTTTGAATTAAACTATCTTTCATCTCTTTTTTCACTTGATTGTTGCTTATTAGGTTGCTTCATTTTATTTAACTCTGCAATCAAAGCATTTAGTTCTTCTTCACTTAACTCATATTTTTCTATCTGGTTTATTAATCCATCAATTAACCATTGTCTGGTATTACCACTTTTCTTTAAATCCTCTAATCCAACCATATCTTTAAATTGATTTAATCTTTTTATACGTTCTTCCTTTAATACTAAATTGCCTATTTTGCTTTTTTCATATCTTTTCCCTTGCTCTTTTATTTTTTCAAATATCTTTTCAGTATTTTCCATTACCTCTTCTGCTTTTTTTCTAAAAACATATAAATCTTTTTCCTTACTAATTTCCATCTTTATATTTTTCTCCTATTTCCTTGTCTTTATATCTTGTCTATAAAGACTTTATTATGCACATGGAATATGAAAAATATGACCATTTTACCCTTCTGTTTCTTCAAAATATTCATCTATTCTTTGAAGTAATTCTTGTTTTACTTCATAAATGGTTTTTCCTTGGATTTGAACACCAGCAACTGTGCTATGTCCTCCTCCACCCATTTTCTCTAAGATAATTTGAACATTAATTTCACCAACTGATCTTCCACTAATACTTATTCCATTTTCAGTTGTTCCAATTACAAATGATGTTGTAATATTTCCAATTGTAAGAAGTTCATCTGCTGCTTTAGCGCAAACTAAACCTGCTGATGCATCTTCACTTTCGTAAGTTGATATTCCAATTACATCTTTATATATTTCTGTCTTCTCTATAATATTCATAATCTTTTTATATGTTTCTAAATCAGTTTGGAACCATTTTTTTACTTTTATAATGTCAATTCCATATTTTCTTAAATATGCAGCTGCTTCAAATGTTCTAACTCCTGTTTTAAAAGTAAAGTTTTTTGTATCCATCATAATTCCTGCATAAAGTGCTTCTGCTTCTAAAGTTGTAAGTTTTGGTTGAGCTTCTGTATATTGTAAAACTTCTGTAACAAGCTCTGCCGCAGATGATGCATATACTTCATGGAAAGTTAAAATACTTTCTTTTATAAAATCTGTACTTCTTCTATGATGATCTATAATTGCAATTTTGTTTGTTTTTTCTAATAGTTCTGGCATTTCAACATATGTTGATTTATTCGTATCAACTACAATTAAAAGTGTTTCCGGTGTTATTTTGTTGTCTGCAACTTCCTTATTTATAATGACATCTTTATACTCTTCATCTTCACTTAAACTTTGCATCAATTCTCTTAATGCTAGTCCTTCTGTTGTAGCAACAATATTTGCTCTCTTTTCTAAACTTCTTGCTAATCTATAAATTCCAAGTGCAGATCCCACTGCATCTATATCTGGATTTTTGTGTCCCATTATCATAACTTGTTCAGATTCTTTTATAAGTTCTTCTAATGCATGAGCAACAATTCTTGCTTTTACTTTAGTTCTTTTTTCAAATTCAGTTGTTCTTCCACCAAAGAATTGATATTTTTCATTTTCCCTAATAGCTGCTTGATCTCCACCGCGACCTAAAATCACGTCCATTGCTGCCCCAGCTGTTTTATACTTTTCTTTATTAGTTTCTCCGTCATTTGAAATTGCAATACTTAATGTCACTTGAACTTTATTATTTATTGTAATATCTTTTATTGTATCTAAAATACTAAACTTATCCTCTTTAATTTTATCTAAATATTTATAGTCAAATATATACACGAATCTGTCTCTATCTGCTTTTATCAAAATTCCGTCAATTCTATTAGCCCATTCATATATAGATTTCTCCATTTCTGCAATAACCTGTGGTCTTTCCTCTGCATCGATTTGAAGCATAGTTTCCTCATAGTTATCTATCATAACTATACCAACACAGTTTTTAGAATTTTCATATTCTTTTTTTAGTTTGTTTTCCTCTGTTTCATCGATAAAATATAAAATCATCATATACTTATCTGTCTGTTTTTTCTTGTTCATTGTTCCTGATTTTATAAACTCGCCTAAAACTTTATAGTCACTATTTCCAATCTTGATTTCTTCTACAATGCTTTTGTCTTTTTCATCTTTTTGAAGTTCTATTTTCTTGTTTATATTATCTAATAATTCCCCAATATATAGCGACATATCTTCATTTGCAAATTCTGATACATATCTTGTACTTCTCCAAATAATGTTCCCATCTGTTTCTAATATAATTAATGGAAATGGAGAGTGTATTAAACTGTTCTTTGCAGCTGCATTAACATTTAACGTTAAATCTTGCAAATGTTGTGAAATTTCACTCTTTCTTTTGTTATTTGCAAAATATGTATATCCCATAATTAATGCAAACATAAATATTGAAGGTATTATCATAACAGGCTTTAATATACATATTATGACTAATAAGATAAATATTAGTACTAAATATATTTTGGTTCTTGATACTAAACTATCAAAAATTCTTCTATTGCTGTTTTGCATAGATTTCCCCCTTTTATTACATATACTATTTTACCTCTAAATCTATTTTTTGTCAAATTTTACATTTTTTTAAAATTGCTATTGTTAATCTATTTTTTATGGATTTTATATTTTATATTTTAATTTGTCTAAAAACTTTTATCTTTTAACTAACTAATAATATAAAAAACAGATAGTTAATATGTCTATCTGCTTTTTTATGTTCATTTAAGTTCTGTTCATACTCTTTATACTGTATTTTTTAAATCTTCTTATTTTTAAATACATCTATACCATATCTTCTTTTTTTCTCTTCTTCTTCCTCTTTTTCAATGATGTTTTCTTCAATAACCAACTGTTTCTTTTCTTCATCTGTCATTAAATAATTCATGTAAATTGATGCTAATATTTTTTTTGCATCTTTCGATATGTCTTGTTCAACTAAAGACTTATTTTTATCAAATGGAACTGGAGTAAATCCAGTATCCATTTTGTCTAAAATACTCTTTTTAAATTCAATAGGAATTCTGTTCTTCATTTCTGTCGGGAAATTATGTATTATCATAGCAACTTCTGTTAAACCTCTTTTAAACTCAATAGAATTATTCAATTTTATTATTCCTTTCCTTAATCAATCATGAAATTATTTGCTTTCTCTTTCTTCTTCTTCTATTATGGAACCACATATATCTTTAATATATGATAATTTAGCATCGTCAGATTTTAAACTAGTGATTATCTTTCTAAGTTGCTCTTTCCATATATTCTCATTTTTAATTCGTATCAAATCACTTAGATGTGTTCCCTCTGGATATACTGTTTCTCTAGATGGCATATATATTAAAAACTTACTACCATTATGACTATGTCGCATACCGTAACCATCATAAGAATCATCAGTCCAAAAATGCTGTCTTTCCGGAATTATATATTCTAAGTTAACATCAAAGTCATGTTTTTTATCATTTTCGGAAGATTCGTCTACTCTGACAAATTCTTCGCTTCCATTAGTTCCTTTAAAAATACCTGTATTTGATTCGTATTTTTTTAATTCAAAAGGATTTGAAGTAAAACTTATAAGTTCTTTTCCCATTTTAGGTAAAAAAGTCTCAAGGCAATAATTCTTAGCATTCATTCGTAAGTTTTTTATTTTAGTTTCATTTTCTTTTTTTACCCCTTCTAGAGCTTCTTCTTTTTTATCTGGATTTTGTAATCTCTTTATCATTTCAATATATTTCTCAAAATCACAATCATTTAACATATCCTCTATAATCATATCTAAAAATTGATCAAATACTTCTGGAGATGTATAAAAATGTGTTTCTTTATATTTGCTATAGTATATCCTATTAAGAATAGTATCCTTAATTTTATCTCTAAATTCTGTATAAACCTTTTCGTCATCAAATATTTCTGTTAATCTTTCTTTTACTGTCTTTACTTCTGCCATAGTTTATCCCTTCCTTTTTATTTCAAATTTCAAGTAGGATTATATCATCCAGCATAATTTTTGTCAAGTTATGTTAACATTTTTAATCTATTTAGATATATAGTCACTTTATTAATACACAAAATATCAGACTATATGGTATATCGCCCATAACTATAAAAAGTCTATTATATATTTAATTTTTACTTTTCAATATCCATATCATTTCCACTATACCTATGTATCCAAATAAAGGAAATAATATTTTTACTAAATTTGAGAAGCCAAAATTTGATATTATAACACCAGTTATACACATAATTGCAACAATTTGTGGAAAACTCTTTTTGTCTTTTGTTATATTTTTCAAAAAACTAATTCCAATTGATATTGCAGTTGAAAAAATTGAAAGTAAAATCACTATTCCATATATACTTGAAAATTGAAAATACTTATTATCTATTACATATACTGCAGGCATTTGAATTTTAGAATAATCAACATTTAAACTTACTAATACACTAAATATACTTATAGCTAAACTAAAGACTATTATTGTTGTAGAAAATGAAACTATTCTAGTTTGTTTTTTACTCTTGATATATTTCCCCAAACTTACAAGTACTGGTATAACTAAAATCATGTTATAACTTGAATAAACAATCGCTTGTATAATCCAATTAAAAGTAAATGTTGTTTCAATTTGTTTAGGGCTATACTCTTTTAAACTGATAACTCCAATTGTTATTACTAAAATAATTAGTATTGGAACGCAAATAGAATTAACTTTTTTAACTCCTTCTATGTCTTTTATTAAAACAAGAAAACATATTATAGCTAAAATAAATGTCCCAATAATGCTATTTATTTGAAACCTCTGTTCAAAATATGCTCCAAATCCTGAAAGCATAATGTAAAAAGTTATTAATAAAAAAGCATTTATAACTATATTTGAAATCTTTATAATTGTTTTTGATTTAAATACTTTGCTTAAGAATTCTTCATATGTATTTATTTTGTTCTTATGAATAATTAAAAATGTTTTATATGTTATTATTCCAATTAGTACACTACAAAGTACTAATCCCATTATTCCATTTAATCCATACCTATAAAAGAACAAATATATTTCTTGACCGGATGCAAATCCTGCACCTATTAATGTTCCTATTATCGAAAAAAGTATCATTGTATTCTCCTATTTATTTTTATTCTAATATTATTTTACTATTCTTATACCTATTCTGCAACTATTCCTTTTTATAATTTAAATTCATAAAATCTCCTTTTTTTTATACTTTTATGCTCTTGTTTTAATTTTCTTATTAAATTATATTGATTTTACTTGACTTTATGTATTTTTTATGTTATTATATATCTGTTATTGATTTGGGTCAGTAGCTCAGTTGGATAGAGCAACGCCCTTCTAAGGCGTGGGTCGGGGGTTCGAATCCCTCCTGGCTCACCAAGTCTTTAAGTCCTTTGGGACTTTTTTTTATTTCAAAAATCAAATAATATTTTAAAATCTACACATACTACATCATAAGGATGTGATATAAATGAATTCATTATGGCTTTCCCAAGCAAAAAAATATAGAATAGAAAATCAAATTGATAATAATTATTCTACTGATGTTTGCATCATTGGTGCAGGAATTACAGGATTAAGTACTGCATATTATCTTATCAAAAGTGGATTTAAAGTAATTATTATTGATAAGTCTAAAATCGGTGAAAAAACATCTGGTCATACAACAGCAAAAATCACTTTACAACATGGGTTGATTTATGATTATTTGATAAATACTTATGGATATAATGTTGCTTTAAACTATTTTAATTCAAATAAAAAAGCAATTTTTAATATAAAAGAAATTATAGATACTGAAAACATTGACTGTGATTTTGAGTATAAAAATAATTATATTTATACAATTTTGCAAGATGATATTACAAAAATTAAAAATGAAATAAACTCGATAAATGCACTTGCAAATGAAAACTATGCATGTTTTCTATCTGATATTGATTTACCATTTAAAACTTTAGGGGCAATTGAAACAAAAAATCAAGCGCAATTTAATCCAGTAAAGTATATGTACGGACTTGCAAACTCTATTTTAAATAGTAGTGGACAAATATTTACAAATTCTCTTGTTTTTGATGTACAAAAAAATGATAATGGATATATATCTTATTCAGGTGATTATACAATAAAATCAAAATATTTAGTTGTTGCTTCTCACTATCCATTCATTAATTTTCCAGGTTTTTATTTTTCAAAAATGTATCAATCAACCTCTTATGCAATTGCAATTGAAACTAATAAAAAAATACCTAATGGAATGTATATAAATACATGTGAACCCATTTTATCCTTTCGTACGGCTAAATATAATGGAGAAGATTTACTCATTTTATCTGGAGGAGATCATAAAACAGGTTATTCACCTGAAAGTGAGTCCTTTTATGGCTATATCTATTTAGAACGTGAAGCAAAAAAATACTATCCAGATTGTAAAATATTATATAAGTGGGATACTCGAGATTGCATAACTCTTGATAAAGTTCCATATATTGGTGAGTTTTCTAAGTTTATGCCAAATGCATATGTTGCAACAGGTTTTAATAAATGGGGTATGACTTCATCTAATATAGCTGCTAATATTATTAAAGATAAAATCTTAGGAAATAAAAACATATATGCCGATGCTTTCGATTCTAGTAGATTTAAGCCTATAAAAAATAAAACCGAACTAAAAAACATGGTAAGTCAAGTTTTTAAATCATTTGTAAATAATAGACTAAAAATTCCTGATGAAGATTTGTCTTCTATAAAAAATGATAATGGCGGTATTATCCACTTTAATGGAGCTGATATTGGCATATATAAAGATAAAGATGGTAAGATTTATGCTGTTAATCCAACTTGTACCCATCTGGGTTGTTTGCTTACTTGGAACAATGTTGACAAAACATGGGATTGTCCTTGTCATGGATCAAGATTTGATTTTAAAGGTAAAAATTTATATGACCCTGCATTTAAAGATTTGGATACCTATGGAATAAACTGATATCTTTTTAATAAAATACTATTGACAAAAATTCTATTCTGTATTACAATGTATTACAAAGGAGGTTGATTTTATGACAATTTCTGTAAGGCTAAGCGAAGAAGATACAAACATTATAAAAGCATATGCAGCTATGAATAATATTTCTTTATCAGATTTAATAAGAAATGCTATAATGGAAAAAATTGAAAATGAATATGATTTAGAATGTTATGAAAAAGCTATTAAGAAATATAAAGCCAACCCAAAAACTTATTCTATGGAAGAAGTAAAAAAGGAGTTGGGACTATAATTGAAATACAAAGTAGTTTTTTCAGAAAATGCATTAAAGCAATTAAAAAAATTAGATAAACATATCTCTGCATTAATAATTGGATGGATTGATAAAAATCTAGAAGGTACTAGTAATCCAAGGCAACATGGCAAAGCTCTTGTAGCTAATAGAGATGGTCAATGGCGATATAGAATAGGTGATTACAGAGCTATATGTGAAATCCAAGATAGTAAAATAACTATTTTGGTATTAGAAATAGGTCATCGAAGAAATATTTATAATAACTAATCACTATTTATAAGAAAAGAGACAAAGATTATAAAAAATCTCCGTCTCTTTTTCTATTATTTTGCTTTATTTAAAAACTCTTCTATTGTCATTGCTCCAATGTCTCCCTCGCCTCATGAACGAACTCCAACAGTATTAGAATCTTGTTCCTTATCTCCAATAATTAGCATATATGGAACTTTAGAAAGCTGTGCTTCCCTTATTTTATATCCTATTTTTTCACTTCTAGAGTCTACTTCTACTCTTAAATTATGCTTCTGAAGTTCTTCCTTTATTTTGTTTGCATACTCAATATGTCTATCTGCTATTGGTAGTAGTTTTACTTGTAATGGTGCAAGCCAGGTTGGGAATGCTCCCTTGTATTCTTCAAGCAAAAATGCTATAAATCTATCCAGTGAACCTAATATCGCTCTGTGTATTACAACTGGTCTTTCTTTTTCTTCTTTATCATTTACATA
>JAEEGL015244605.1_pt1 | contig 12672 bp, 6 predicted proteins | sample 9134231 | NCBI WGS metagenome assembly JAEEGL01 (sample SAMN16246548, study PRJNA631951) | gut metagenome | biome: gut microbiome; feature: rumen; material: fiber-attached | host: Bos | place: Iran: Karaj | collected 2018-10
CAAAAATTCTAATCATATAAATAAATCTTGGAATATAAATATCTTTATTTTTTAAAATATAAAGTATTAATTCAATACAAGAAGATAAAATTGATAAAAATTCATAAATAAAATTACAATAATTATTATCTTTCTCTAAATTATATTGATGAAAATTAACAACATTAATAAAAGAATCAGCAATATATACATCATAATTAAAATATTCTTTTAATTCATTACTTTCTTCATTTGAAGAAATATTTTTTGCAATTAAATAAATATCATCAACAATTTGATATAATATTTTAATATATTTTTTCATTTTATTTTCCATTAAAAAATTATTCTCAAGATAAAATCTATCACATATTAAAGTGACATGTAAAGAAAGAAAATTTTCTTTATCATTTCTAATAGAATTAATTAAATTCATTCCATTTTCATATGAAGATCTATTACTTGATAAATACATTATTATTTTTAGATATTCAGTATCTTCTTTTTGAATTGTTACATTGGTTACATCTTCTTTACATAAATAAAAAAAGATTTTATTATCATCATATGTTCTTACTAAATTAAATTCTTTTGAATTATCACTTATTACTACAACATCCCAATCTTCAGTTAATTCATTTGTATAATTTATTAAAAATTGAAGTTGAGGATATTTTATTTTTTTTATTAATGATTTGAATTTTGATAATTTTATTTTTTTCTTTAATAATGAATCATTTAAAAAACATTGCATATTTTCATTATAATTTTCAAATTTTTTTTCATATATTATAAAATTTTTTAATTCTAATTCTTCAACATAATCAATAATTGTTTTTATGTATAATTGAAGATATAATTTTAATTGATGACTTCTAAAATTATTTTGAAATAATCTTATTCCAATATTATATTGCTTATAATTTTGTAATGATTCAAGAATTATTAGAACTTTAGATATATAACTTATAAAATTTTGAGTTTTTTTAAAATAAATAAATATTTCTTTTTCCTTAATTATTGAGAAATTAAAATATAAATCAATATCTTTTGTAATTTTATTTATAATACATTTAAATGTATTAAATCTAAATGTAATTATTTGATTATTATTTTTTTTTTTACTATAAAAAATTAATAAATCATTTAATAATTCCCATTCATAAAATAAATAAACTATAGTAGAAGAAAATTCACTTTGATTTAATTGAGCTTGTTCCTGAAAATAAAAATTTTTTGATTTTGAGATTATTTCTTCATAATTGACTACAAAATTTTTTATTATATCGTTATTGTTAAACCCTAAAATATTAATTATTATTTGATCAAAAGTAAAATTTTTAAAAATTAAAGATAAATTCGATTTATTTAATAAATTTAATTTTTCAAAATTTAAATGTTTAATGGTTGGCTCAACTGAAGAAAAAATTTTTATTGAAGAATCGATTGAAGAATAATTTAAAATGACTTTTGGATTTTCAATAGTAATATTAATTACTAATTTAATATTATTTTTTGATAAGTGAAAAAAAAAATAATATTTAAGATAACTTTGAAAAATTAAAGTTTTAACAATATCATTATAATCACATTTAATAATTGAACAATCAAAAAAATAACAATTTTCAATTTCACAATTTCTTTCAAAATTTAAATTATTTCTAATATTATTTCCACTAAAACTTGTAATTGTATTGCTTTTACTATTTTTTGGATTTAATGAATGAGCTTTATTTCTTGAATGAAAATTACTATTAGTTTTAATTATTTTATCTTTTCCTCCTTTAGAAATAATAAATAAGTTTGTATAAATAATCATTTCTAAATATAATATTATTGAATAATTAAAATTTGAAATATAAAATCTATTATAAATTGCAACATTCTTTGTAAATAAATCTAAATTTGTTGATGTTATTCCTAATAAATTAAATTTATTACAAAATGAACAAACAAAAATAAATATTACAATAGAAATATAATTTTTTGTTTCTTCATCTTTTTCATTTAATAAATTTTTATATATCTCATCTAATATTATATTATTATATGATAAAGATTCAATTTCATATATTTCAATTTTATTCTTCAGAATATTATCCAAACTAATATTTGAAAAAAGTTCACGAAAATTTTCTAATATAATGTCAATAAAAATTAACCAATTTATAAATTGAAAAACAGTAATTTGGCCTTTTGAATATTCAATATACATATTATATAATTTATCAATACTAATATTAAATTTAAATATGTTTGATAATGAATGAAATAATTCACTATGCTTTACTGATGCATCTGTTATTGTAATATTTCTATCTGATTCAAATATTTCTGTTAAATCTGTTTTTATATTTTCTATTAAATTTTTTTGTTTATCATTAAAAGAATAATTTGATGTAAATTCTATTGAGTTAAAAAAATTTGTTATATGATTTATAATTAAATCTTGAGATGACATTAATTTTTATAAATAATTTTCCCATGTAAATATTTTTTATGTAAATAATTATTTGAAATTATGTAAAATATTTTATTTATGAATAATGAATATTTTATATTTTTTGATGAATTAAAAAATAAAAGAAAACAATTTTTTTTAAATTTTTAAACTAATAAATAATAAAGGTTAAATAAAATGGCATATTTTACAAAATACAAAAAAATTTTCTATTTTTTAAAACTATTGAAACAAATTTTTTTATTTTTTTTTTTATTTACATAATACAATAACCTATTTAATATATATTTATTTATGTAAATTATTTACTTCTAAATAGCATTTATATACACCCTTATCCAAAGAAAAAACATATATATTTTACAAATTTATACCGATTATTTTTCAAATATAAAAAAATAATCAAAAAAAACTTATTATTACCATAAAAATACCATTTATAACATAAAATAATTATCTTCAAAACATATATCATTACATTTAATGATACAAAAATCATTTCCACATAATATTTTTTTATTATTATTTTCTTTAGTGTCAATATTAAAATTGTTAATTATATTTTCTATTTCATTTTCTGTATCATCTGTTGATGTATATAATTCTTCATGAAAACTCATTTTATTTTCAATAAACAAACTATCAGAAATAGATTTTTTAAAATTTTCAGGTACTTTTTCAAAAAATAAATTTTTAAAATTAATTCCTTTAAAAAAATTATGATTCATAATATCTTTAATATCATTTACACCAATTCTTTCACATTGATTATAATTTAATAACTTTTTAATTAAATCTTTAACATCAAATGATAATTTTTCATTAATAATAAATTTTCCTTTTTTAATATTCTCCAAAGTTTCAAAGTCACTTTGACCTTTGAAAGGAGAATATCCATGAAATAATTGATACATTATTATTCCAAATGACCATATATCACAACTTTTATAATTAATTATATTTCCATTTATCATTTCAGGTGAAACATATTCTGCTGTTCCTATTAAATTTATATTATTATTTTTTTTATCATTATTTTTTAATTTGTTATTATTATTATTTGAATTTTTTACGAATTTTTTTAATTTTAAATCATATTCTTTTCCTATTATTTTCGCACTTGCAAAATCAATTATTTTTAAATGAAGTCTTTCATCTATTAAAATATTTCCTGGTTTTAAATCTAAATGAACTATATTTTTTTCTTGGAAGAATAATAAAATGTTTAATAACTCAGCTAAATAAAATTTACTTGTTTCATATGAAAGAATACCATTTTTGGTTTGAATTTGATTTAAATAATCTTGAAAATTTCCGTTTTTAAAATAATCAAGAACAAAAACTAATTTTTGTTTTGTTTGGAAAGATGATTTTAAATTTATAATATTATTATTTTTTAAATGGATTAGCATATATTGTTCAATAAATGCTTCTTCAGTTTTTCCTAATAATTCAAGAAATGTTTTATCTATTATTTTAAGTGCAACTAAATTATTATTTTTTAAATCTTCAGATAAATAAATTTTTCCATATGATCCTTCTCCAATTTTTTTTGTTAATTGATAATGTCTTAATTGAGGTAATTTTTTATTTTGAATATTAATTAAATTCACTTTATCTTCTTGATACATAAATTCTCTTTTTTTAAATTTTATTTATTATTTAAATATAATTTATACTTTGAATAATTAAATAGAGAAATTATTTTTTATAGACTATTTTAAAAAAATATAATAATACTTTATTATAAGTTATAATTATATTTATAAATATTAAAAAACTCAAACATTATATATTTTCCTCTATTTTCAAACAAAAAACAAAATTTTATTTTTTTAACAAATATTTAATTCTTTAATCAAAAATTAAATCATCATGTCTAGTACTTAAATATTCATTTTTATATTCTTTTAAATAATCAAAATCTTTCATTTTTTTCATTACATTTTTTGTTGATTTTTTTAATTTTCCAATTCTATGTAATTTAATTACTGAATTAGAGTCTTCAAATTGTATTTTTCTTCTTGTTTTGATAGCATCAGTTTTTAAAGTTAAAACATAACTTTTATTTTTAATATGTTCATATTTTTTTCTTCTAATAACTTCACTATTATTTCTTAATTGTTTATTTTGAATAATTGCAACTTTACTTTTTAAATTAGAACAAAAAAATCTTAAAACTTTTATATTATGATTTATAAATTTTTGTTGTGTTTCATATTTTTTTTTTTTAAAATAAAGTTCAATACTACTACTATTTCTTTTCTCAATTTTAATAATTGCATTTCTTCTTTTTGATATTGTAATTTTTTGTCTTGGTAAAACTTCTTCATCAAATGATTTATTATTTGCAATATTAAAAAAATCATATGGTTTATTTAACAAATTACTTGAAGAATCAATTAAATTTCTTTCTATTATTGTAAAAGTATTATAATATTCATCATATTGTTCTGGTTCTTTACTATTAATTAAAAAATGATTTTTATTTTCATGTTTTATCTTTAATAATTCTTTGTTTATATCAATTAAAAGATGTGTTCTTATTTTATTTGCTAATTTAAAAGATTTTTGTTTTAATTTCATTTAGTTATATTAATGAAAATATATTTAATAAACTAAATAATTAATTATAATTTTATATAACAATAAAATTTTGATAATTTAAATAAAATAAAATGAAATATATATATATTTTTTATATTAATAAAACCTTAAATTAAAAATCTATAATATTCTTAAAAAACTTTTTGCTATTTAACATATTTAAATAATTTATCTACTAATTTCGTTACTTTTAATGAAATAATTTTTAATTTATCTTTATAATCATTTAAATTATTATTTTTAGTTATAATTGAATCAGAAGACAAAGGATTTTTTTTAGAATTATTTTTTCTCATTTTTGGACTACTGCTGAAAACTTTATGATTAGAAATAAGACTATTACTTTCATAAAAAGTTGAAGTTATACTATTTGAAGGCATTTTTCTATGTAAACATGAATTTTTTAAATTTAAATTTAAATGATTATTATAAATAAAATTTTTTAACATATCATTTGCTTTTGGTGTATAAAAATTATTTAATCTTTCTGAAAATAACTTTTCACTTTTTTTATTTGATTCATTAAATATTGTTTCATTATTACTTTCTATAGTTTGTGATTTAAAACTTTGAGAATAATTTTTTATTGGTGTTTTTAAATTTCCTTCATTTATTTTTTTATTATGATTATCATTTTTATTTGAATTTAAATTATTCAATAATTTTTTATAATATTCAATTTCTTCTTTTAATTTATTTATTATTTTATCTTTTTCCATTAACATTAATTCATATTTTAATTCAATTTCAGCTGCTGATTTATAAATATTTTTTGGAGGTGTTAATGTATTTTTTAAATTATCTATTTTTAATTGAAATATATTATTTTTTTGATTACTTTGATAATTATTTGTTTGAAATAATTCATTACTTTCATTATTTTCTATTTTTTGCAAATTTGAATTATATAAATTTTTTTTTCTATTATTTCCACTTATTTTATAATGGTTTACTAATTCTATAGTTTTTATTCTATTTGATAAAGTTTTTGTAAGAGAAAATAAATTAGTATTTGAACCATTATAATTTTTAGTAAATGTTTTTTCATCACTTAGAACAAGATTTTTATCATTTTTTTTAAAAGAAACTTGTTCTCTAAACATTATAATTAATAAAAAAAAACTAAAAAAAAATAAAATATTTAATATTTTTAAAAAAAATACAATAAAAAAAATCCCCTTTTAAAAAAAAAAGATTAAAAAAAAAAAAAAATAAATATAAATCCGATCAAAAAAAAAAAAAATGGAAGGAGAATAGTAAAATAACATATTATATAACAATTATAAAAAGTGAATTCCTTTTCAAAATATTACTTTTAGGAGATAGTGGTGTAGGAAAATCATGTATAATTCTTCGTTATATTGAAAATACATTTAGTCAAAATTTAATGAATTCAATAGGAGTAGACTTTAAATTAAAAAATATAGAAATAGAAGGAAAAAGAATAAAACTTCAAGTATGGGACACAGCAGGACAAGAAAGATTTAGAACAATAACAACATCATATTATAAAGGAGCACAAGCAATTGTAGTAGTATATGATATAACTGATAAAGAATCATTTGAACATGTTAAAAATTGGATGGCTGATGTTGATAAATTTGCTAAAGAAGGTGTTTTAAGAATTTTAGTTGGTAATAAATGTGATTTAGAACATCAGAGAGTTGTTACTAAAGAAAATGGAAAAGATTTAGCTGATAAATATGGTATTCAATTTATGGAAACTTCTGCTAAAGAAACTATTAATGTTGATTTATTGTTTGAAAATGCTGCTAAAAGCTTTTTAAGTAGACAAGTTAGTGGAGGGAAAGAAAAAAAAAATTTGAGTAGTGGGGTTAAAATTGATGAAAGTGAAGTTAAGAAAGAAGAAAAAAAAGGATGTTGTTAAAATTTTTTTTTTTTTTTGTAGTTTTTATTTTGATTTAAATTAGATTTTTTTTATTTTTTTATTTTTTTTGATTTTGTTTTTTTTTGTTTTTTGAATTTTTTTTTTTATTCAAATTTTTTTTCTTAGTTTTGAATATAAAATAATAATAATAAAATTATATTTAAATTTCAAATATTTTTTTTTAAAATAAATTTATATTCATTCACTTTTTCATAGATGCTTTTAATTTTTCAGCTAATTCTTTTCTTGATTGTAATCTTCTTTGTTCTTCTAAAGTTAAATAATCTTCTTCTTTTTTTTCTCTTTTTTCTTTTTTCTGTTTTATAATCATTTCTCTATATTTTTTTAAATTTTCCATAGTTTCTTTTTCAATTTCTAAAGTTTTTAATAATAACTCATCATTTTCATCACTTTTTTCAATAACAGAACCGATTTTTTTATTAACTTCACTTTCTAAATTAGTTAAAGGATTATCATAATTATCTTTATTCCAATTATATCCACTAATAAAATCTCCTTGTTTTTTTTTAATAGGATTTAATTCACTATTATTACTAAAAAATGAATTTTTAATTACTTCATTCTTCTTTTGATTTTGATTTTGATTTTCAATACTTTTTTTAATAATACTAGCAGCACTTTCTTTTTTTGGTTCATTATTATTATTTTTATTATTTATTTTATTATCAGAAAAATTAGCAGAACCCATATCAACATTTGGATTTGAATCATCATCAAGTAATGAATCAAAAATTGTATCTTCTTCTTTTTCTTTTTTAATTTCTTTTTTAATTTCTTTTTTTATTTCTTTTTTTGGATTATTTTCATTATTTATATTTCTTTTTATTTCTATTCTTTTAGTTGGATCATTTTCTTCTTTTTTTACTTGTATAATATCATTTATTTCTGGTGTTAATATTGGATTTTCATTTTTTATATTTTGTGGTTTTGTATTTTTATTATAAGGATTCATTGATGGAATTTTATTTGATGGATTTTTTTGAGTTATTGGATTATTTATTGGATTATTTATATCATAATTATCATTTCCTCCATTTGGAAAATTATTATTTTTTTTTTCGATAATATTTTTATTTTTATTATTATTAACATCATTAATATCATTTTCATATTTATCAGAAATATTAACATCTTTAAAAGATTTTTTTTTATTTTTTTCTATTTGAGGATTTTTTATTGGTTCATTTTCTAATCCATATTTATTATTTAAATCATTTTTTTGAGAACCAAATCCTTTTCCAGATGATTCAATTTTAGATTCTTTTTTAAAATTTGGATTATTATCATTATTATAACTACTAGACATACTAATACCTACATTACCAACAATACTATTTTTATTTTCTATTTTTTTATCTTTTTTTTCTTCTTTTTTTTCTTCTTTTTTATTTTCTTTTTTTTCTTCTTTTTTTTCTTCTTTTTTTTCTTCAATTTTTTTTTCAAATTTATTAACTTTTGGTTTTTCTTTTTCAGGTTGTTTTTCTGAACGTTTAGGTAAATTTTCCATTAAACTATTTCTAATTGCTCTTTTTAAATCTTCTTGTTCAATTGCTTCTAATCTTCTTTTATTATCTTCTTCAATTAAAGATTGTTCAATTGCTAATTTCAATTGTTTATCATTTAATTTTTTTTGTATATTTTGTGATTTTTTTGAGTTACTTTCTTTTTTATTTTTTTCATTTTTTTCCCTTTCTTTTTCTGCAAGTAATAGAATTTGATAATTTCTTTTTGTCATTATTGATTTGAAATAATTATAATCATTATAAGAAATTAATTGTTCAAAATATTTCTTATTTTTTTCATCTTCTAATCCTTTCTTTGATGCTAATAAAAACATTTCTTCTGTAATTTTTGAATCTGTACATAATTTTTCTAAAAGATTATCTATTAACATTGTAAATTCATTAAATAATCCTCCTTGTTCAAAAGTATTTTCTTCTACATCTAAGAAATTATTACAATTTTCATCTATGAAATTTTTTATTGGATTTCTAAATTCTGGACTTGTTATTTTTTTTACTATATATTGATATATTTTTTCAATTTGTGCTTCAGACATTTTTATATAATGTAATAAAAAGAATTTGAAATAAAAAAGTGAAAATAAAATAAAATCTAATAATATATTAAAAATAAAAAATAAAATGTTAAATAATAAAAAAAAAATATAAAATATCAAAAAATAAATAAAATACTTAAATGAATAATAATGATGAACAACCAGATTTAATTAAGGTTTTATTAATTGGTGATTCATATACTGGAAAATCGGAAATTTTAAATAGATTTTTAGATAAAAATTATAATGGTTGTTTAATGGCAGGAACAAATTTTGAAATTAAAACAGTATCTCAAGGAACAAATGATAAAATAAAATTATATTTTATTGATTGTGCAGGACAAGAAAAATTTAGATCATTTAATCAAAATTATTATAGAGATTCAGATATAATTTTAATAATTTTTGATATTACAAATAAAGAATCTTTTAATAATATTGAAAATAATTATATTAAAATAATAAAAAGAGAAATTGGAAATCCTTTAATGATAGGATTAATTGGAACTAAAATTGATTTAATTGATAAAATGGTTATTAATGATGAAATGTTAATTGATAAAGTAGAAGAAATTAAAAAAATTTTTCCTAAAAGTAAAGTTATTTGTAGAACTGTTTCTTCTAAAACTAATGATGGTATACAAGAATTATTATTAGATATAGTTTGTATTGCTAATCTTAAAATTAAAAATTTATTTATTGGAAATGAAGATTATGAAGGTTTTGAATTAGTTTCTGAAGATGTTGTTGAAAGATTAAAACAAAGAAAACCGATTAAAAATAAGAATAATGGTATTTTTTCAAAAATTTTTAAGTCATATAATTAAAATAAATTATTTTCTATATTATTTATATAATAAATTTTTATATATTATTTTTTAGAATTATCCATTTTATCATATTTTAAAATTAAAATGTTTTAATGTGATTTATTATAAAAAAAAATTTTATTAATTATTATTTAAAAAAAATCATATATATATTTTATATATAATTAATTTAATAAAAATAATAAAATCCTTTAATTTAATGTCACAAATGAATCAAAAACAAATGAATAATACATCAAGTCAACAATTAACTCAAAATCCAATATCATTAATTCAAAATAGAAACTTTCCTCAAATCCAATATAATCAAAATGAACAAAATCAAAACATTCAAAATTATAAAGAAGAAGATATAATAAATCAAACAAAAGAAATTCGAAATTTAATAGAAACTAATAACATAAATGATTTATATCAATATATAAATATAAATCATATATCAAAACATATTCTTCAAAAAGGATTATTATTTTTATTAGAAAAATATCAAAAAAATCCAATTTTTTATCAAATGTTAGAAATTTTTTTATTATCAGGAATTGATGTAAATGAAACTTTTATTTTTAATCATCAAAATTTTACTTTATTAATGTTTGGTTTTATGATAAATGATATAGAATTTATAAAAAAGATTCTTAAATTTCAAAATGATATAAATCAAAATGATAGTAATAATAAAAATGCAATTATATATTCAGTTATATATAATAATAATGATAATACAGAAATATTTAATTTATTATTAAAAGAAAAAGCAGATATAAATTCTTTAACAAAAATTGAAATTAATAATTTATATGAAATACATTCTGTTTTTACTTTAGCTTGTTTAAAAGGTTTAAATAATATTGTAAGAATACTTTTAGATAATATGGTTAATGTTAATTTCCAAACACAACCTAGAGGTGATACTGGATTACATATTGCTGTTCAAAATAAACATTTTGAAATTGTAAGAATGATTTTAAATAATCCTATTATAAATGTTGATCAAGTAAATAATTATAAAATCAAAGCTTTTGAAATTGCAAAAGGAAAAGGAATTAATGAAATAATTGAATTATTTCATAATTATTATAAAATCAAAAATGTGAATAACAATAATAATAAAATAAATAAATTCCAAAATAATATGAATGTTGCACCAACTGCAAATATTAATAATAATATGAATAATAATAATATGAATAATAATAATATGAATAATAATATGAGTAATAATATGAATAATAATAATCTTAATAATAATATGAATACTCCTATTATTACTAATATTAATAGTAATATTAATAAAATTAATCAACAAATAACTTCTCCTATTATAAATAATTATGATAATTCTGTTAATTCAAGTGATGCTGGTGAAACAGTTGATGATGATAAAGATAAGGAATCTATTAGTAATTTAAGTGTGGCTCCAAATATTCAAATGTATCAAAATAATCATTTAAATGTACCTGTTCAAAATATGATACAAGGTAATCAAAATGAAAATTTATATATGAATAATATGAATAATAATAATAATAATAATAATAATAATAAAAAAGTAATTTTAACTAAAAAAAATTTAGAAAGTTTAAAAAATAAACTTTCAACAAAAATAACAAAAAAAAATGGATATAATATTCAAATACCAATTGAATTTATTTCTGGAAATAATTATAATAATAATAATAATACTAATTTTGGTTCAATAGATGAATTTAATAAATTAAATCATTTCATAAGAATATCAAATACTCCAACATTATGTTTAGATTTAACAGATAAATCATATGAATTAGAATTAGAATTACAAGAATTAAAAAATCAATTAAATGAAAAAAAAGAAAAAATAAAATCATTAGAAAATCAAAAATTAGAAAGTGAAAAAGAATTAAATGACCAAAAATTATTTTTAAATAGAAAAGAAGAAGAATTATCAAATTTAAAAAAAATAAGTATTCAATATGATAATGAAATAAACGATTTAATATCAAAAAAAAATGAATTAATATCAAAAATCCCAGAAAGTCAAAACACAATAATATCAAAAAAAAATTTATCTCCAAAAGAATATCAAGAATTAAAATTTCAACCAGCAAAATATGAAGAAAATTTCATAACTCACATATTACAAAAAGATTTATTAGACTATCAAAAATACATTCAAGAACAAATGGAAATAAAAAATGTAATAATAGAAAAATTAATATATAACGTTAAAACAATAGTAAATGACATATTAAAAACATACGATGTTCAAATATACGGTTCATACGCAACAGGATTATCATTACCTTGGAGTGACTTAGATATAGTTTTAGTAAATAGAAATCAAAATCAAAATCAAACAATAAATCAAGCAAAAGTAATATTAGGAAATTTATTATATGGTTTCAGAGGAAAATTATGGATTTATTCAATGAAATATTTAGAAAATTTACCAATACCAACAATTAAAATAATAACAACAAATGAATCTGGTTCAATTCATATGAATATCTCAGTACAAGATGATAAACATTATGGTATAAAATGTGTTAATTTAGTTAAAAGTTATTTAAATGAATATAATGTATTAAGACCTTTAGTTCTTGCTTTAAAAACTATATTAAAAAATGCTAATTTAAATAATAATAATTTAGGTGGTTTAAGTTCTTATGGTTTAATTTTAATGGTTGTATCATATATTCAAAGTAAGAGAGATAATAATAATTTACAAGATGAAGAAGTTGATATTATTGGTAAAACTTTTCATGGATTTTTAGGTCATTATGGTATTTATTTTGATTTTAATAAATATGTTATTTTAACTTATCCTATTAAAGATAATAATAATTTA
>JAEEGL015473439.1_pt1 | contig 12672 bp, 10 predicted proteins | sample 9134231 | NCBI WGS metagenome assembly JAEEGL01 (sample SAMN16246548, study PRJNA631951) | gut metagenome | biome: gut microbiome; feature: rumen; material: fiber-attached | host: Bos | place: Iran: Karaj | collected 2018-10
AATTTTCTTTCATTACCATTTTTGTCCCTATCGCAAACCCAATAAGTACCATTGATTGCCAATGGTAATGTTACAGAATATATTCTTTCTTTCTTAATTAAAGAAACTAACATATAATTCACCAGCTTCCACTATTATCACACTACATTATTCTAAATATATCTTATCATTTTTATAAAGACAAGGCAATGATAAATCAAAAAAAAAACTCTTAATTGAGTTTTTTTACTTGTTCAACATTTATTTTTACTTCTATACCATTCAAATCAACAAATTCTCCAGAATTATTCTTTTCAATAATATCTAAAGATAAAGTTTCATTTTTAATCATTTCAATATAATTTTCTATTGCATTAGAAAACTTATCATTCTTTTCATAATAAATTTTTATCCTATCAACTATATCGAAGTCTTTATTTTTTCTCATTTGCTGAACTTTACTTATTAATTCTCTAGCTATTCCTTCGTTAATTAATTCATCAGATAAAGTTGTATCAAGAATTATAAAGTTGTTTCCAGAATGAGCAATATTAAATCCTTCCTTTGAATTAATTCTTACATCAACCATTTCACTAGTTAAAACATACTCTTTGTCAAGTTCAATTTTTATTTCTTCACCATTAGATAATTTTGAAACATCTTCCTGTGATAATTCATTTAATTTTTCATTTAAATCTTTAATATTCTTACCAAAAATTGGACCACATACTTTAAAGTTTGGTTTAACTACAAAAGTCATATATTCATTCAAATCTTTTACATACTTAATATTCTTAACATTTAATTCTTCATATATTAAAGATTCTAAATCTTTAATAATTTTCTTAACCTTGTAATCAAGAATTACTTCACTAATTGGTTGACGTACTTTTATTTTAGCTTCTTCTCTTACATTTCTTCCAAGAGAAATTAAATCACGTACTAAGTCCATTTTCTTTTCAATTTTTTCATCAACCATTGATTTATCATATTTAGGATAGTCTGTTAAATGTACTGATTTTTCACCAGTTAAATTAGTATATATTTCTTCACTAACAAATGGAACCATAGGAGCTATCATTTTGCAAATACCGCAAAGAACTTCATAAGTAGTTTGATATACTGCTTTTTTACTATTATCAAGTTCACTACCCCAGAATCTTCTTCTATTTCTTCTAATATACCAATTTGATAAATCTTCATTAACAAAATTACTAATTAACTTTACAGCCTTATTAGGATCATATACATCCATTGACTCAACTACATCACGTATAAGTTTATTATATTTAGAAAGTAACCATTTATCTATGTCTTCCAAATCTTTATATTCCACTTTAAATTTTCTTGGATCAACCTTATCAGTATTTGCATACATTTGAAAAAAAGTATATGTATTTTTTAAAGTATTAAAGAATTTTGATTGTACTTCCTTAACTCCATCTTCATCAAATTTTAGTGGAGTCCAAACAGGACTAGCAGAAAGAATATACCATCTAACTGGATCAGCGCCATAATTTTCTATAAGTCCAAATGGTGAAACTGAATTTCCTTTAGATTTATGCATCTTCTGTCCGTATTTATCTAATATTAAATCATTAACTAAAACATTTTTATAAGGTGATTTTCCCATAACAAATGTTGATATAACAATTAATGAATAAAACCATCCACGAGTTTGATCAATTCCTTCGCAAATAAAATCTGCAGGGAATTGTGACTCAAATAATTCTTTATTTTCAAATGGATAATGATATTGTGCAAAAGGCATAGCACCAGAGTCAAACCAACAATCTATTACTTCTTTTACACGAGTCATTTCTTTTCCACATTTAGGGCATTTAATATGCACATCATCTACATAAGGTCTATGAAGTTCAATATTTTCATCAATCTCTTCTACAGCCTTTTCAACAAGTTCAGAGCGAGAACCAATCATCTCATCATGGCCACATTCACATCTCCATAATGGTATTGGAGTACCCCAATAACGATTTCTAGATATTGCCCAATCATTTAAATTTTCAAGCCAATTTCCAAATCTTTTTTCTCCAACATAATCAGGGAACCAATTAACTTTTTTATTTTCCTCTACTATCTTATCTTTTAAATCAGTTACCTTGATATATATACTAGGCTTTGAATAATAAACAAGTGGTGTATGACATCTCCAACAATGTGGATAATTATGTTCCATTTTTTGTTTTTTAAATAATTTATCTTCACTTGATAAATATTTAATTATATCAAGTTCAAGTTCTTTTTCTACAACAAGTCTTCCCTTCCATGGACCATCAGTAAAACAACCATTTTCATCAACTGGATTTAAAACAGGTAAATCATATTTTAAACCTACTTCATAGTCATCTTGTCCAAAAGCAGGAGCAATATGAACTATACCAGTTCCATCTTCCATAGTTACATAATCAGCACAAGTTACATAAAAGGCCTTTTTATTAACTTTTAATATTGGTAAAAACTGTTCATATTCTCTTCCTTCAAGATCTTTACCTGTATATTCTTCAACAACTTCATAATTATCTCCAAGAACTTTATTAGCAAGTGCTTTTGCAACTATAAAATTATATCCTTTTGACAAACATTTTACATATTTTTCATTTGGATTTACACAAGCAGCAACATTTGATAAAAGTGTCCATGGTGTAGTAGTCCATACTAATAAATAAGTATTTTCTTCATCTTTTAGCTTAAAAGGAACAGTTACAGTATTTACACTTACCATCTCATATCCCTGAGCAACTTCATGTGAAGCAAGTCCTGTTCCACATCTTGGACAATAAGGAAGTATTTTTAATCCATCATATATAAGTCCAGCATCAAAAAACTTTTTCAAAATCCACCATTCAGTTTCAATATAAGAATTATGATAAGTTATATAAGGATTTTCAAGATCAATAAATTGTCCCATTAAATTTGTAAAATCTTTAAATGCTTTTTCATTCTTCCAAACACTTTCACGACATTTTTCATTAAATTCTTTTACGCCATACTTTTCAATATCATTTTTCCCATTAAATCCAAGTTCTTTCTCAACTTGAACTTCAACTGGAAGTCCATGAGTATCCCAACCTACTTTACGTAATACCCTATAACCTTGCATTGTTTTATACTTACAAAATACATCTTTAAGAAGTTTTGAAAGCATATGATGAATACCAGGCATACCATTAGCAGTAGCAGGTCCATCATAGAATACAAAGTTTTTATCTTTTTTTCTATTATTAATAGTCATATCTAAAATATTCATTTTCAACCAATTTTCACTAATTGATTTTTCTACTTCATTATTTTTTTCTTTTCTCAATTCTTTAAACATAATATCACCTACTTATTAAATGTTCTTTTAACTTTTTTTAAACATTTTATATTATTATTATTTCCTTTTCTTAATCTACCAATATTTTTAATATCTTTTGCATTAGCACTACATTCTAATCTAGGTAAAACAAGTCTATAACCTAAAATAGAACTTCCAACATAATTTTTTAAACCTTTAACCATACTAGCATCTCCTTCATAAAATAAAATATTGTCTAAATCATTACCAATTTCAACTACATCATCAATTTTAAAATCCTGTGTTTTTTTTATAGCATATGATAAAGTATGTTCTTCACAATTTAATGGCTTAATATAACCAATAACAAAATGTTTCTCGTTTTCTTTCATATATTTCTCCAAAAAAAACACGATATACTCTTAAGGACGAATATACCGTGTTACCACCTTATTTTATAGATTACTCTATACACTCAAAACTATAACGCGTTACCGTTTTTATCTTATCAACAAAACACATCAGAAGTGATCTTAATTAAAATACTTCAACAAGTTTTCACCAACCACTTGCTCTCTTTTGAAATTTAGATTAATTACGTCTTCATCATTTGCTTTAAAAAAATCAATATACATGTGATTATATCACAAAATATTATTCTTTCAATATTTTTTTGTATTTTTAATACTACTTCTTATTTTTCTTTGGAACTAATGCTTTTTTCATTGGAACATTTCGAAGAGAATACTCCTTTAATCCACAATAAAATGATTTCAATGATTCGTTTTCTAAAGAACATGAATCAACTACTGAATGAATTACATTAGATTCCTCATTAAAATTATTTTCAAAAGTAAAAGAATAATCTCCATTTTTCTTTTTTTCTAATGATAATGCTGCACTAGCACTATCAGTATCAAAAAATACATTTTCGCCATATGAAAAGAAAATACTATCTACTAAATTATAAAGTAAGTCATCTTTTCTTATATCAAAATGCTCATTAAACCATAAATCTTTTTTATCAGCATAATAAAAATCTACATATAAATTTCCTAAAAAACTATTACTAAGTGACATGCACTTATCTTCATCTTGTAAAATAAATTTACCTAATTCATCTTTTTTTATTTCCATAACCCACCTATTTAATCAACCTATTTCTTCTTTACCGAATCAAAATAATATTTATCATCGATATTTTTAAAAATTAACCTGTATGTTGGTAATTTACTTTTATCAATTTCTTCAAAATTGTTAGAAAGTACTGCATCATTTTTCCTTATTCCGGAATGATAATTAAAAGAAAATTTACCAGTTGAATCTAAAGAATAATCCATATACATAGCTTTTTCATCGACATACAAATAACCACCACTAGAAGATGATTCATAATATTCAGTTTTAATTCCACCATTGGAAAAATCAAAGCCACTGCATCTATTAGCAACTACATGATAACTTTTTAATTCATCATCATAATCAATCGAAAGATAACCGTTTTTAGTTTTGAAAGACACATTGTCATATATAACATTGCCAAAAATATTTTTAATAGTACTATCAACCTGAGATAATGATAAATTTCTATCATAATTACAATTAATCAATAGTTCTTTATTAATTAGATTAATAATTCCAACAAAAATATAAAAATTGTTATTAAATTTTTGATTATTATAATAAATATCAAAAAACTCCTCACCAAAATTGTTTTCTAAAAATTCATAATTAACACTATTATATAAATCTAAAAAATTTATATTATCAGCATTTGCTCCAACAATTGCTTCATTATTTTTTTCTTCATCAGTATAATTATAACTAATTTTATTACTACTAAAGTCTTTATTTATCCAACGTTTATATGAAGAAACATATATAATTGCAAATAATACTCCCAAAATAACAATAGCTTTAATAAAACCTTTAGAAGCATCTTTCATACAACACCACCAACATAATTATAATTCGAATTAAATAAAAAGAAAAGAAACATTTTTTAATTAGAAAGTAATACACGTATTTTTTTATATAAATATGGTTTTAACTCTTCAATTGGTAAAGGTTTACCTGACTTTATAGAAGTAAAAACAACAGAAGAAGTTAATTCAACAATCATAAATAGAGTTATCTCAGGATTCTCAATTTTAATGTTATACTTTTTTATTCCATTCTTAAATTTTTCCAAAACATTTACCGTTGAATGCTCAACAATATTTGTTAATCTATCACAAAATACACCAAAAGAAAAATTTTTATAAATAAAATTAAGTAAAAGTTTATCTTTGCTAAATACATCAATAATATAATCTAATGCATTGATTAAACGATCTTCAAAGTTACCATTACTATTTTTATTAGCATACGAAATCGCATCACATATTAATTCGTTTGAACGAGCAGTAGTCAAATACTCTTCTAAATCGTCCTTATCTTTAAAATACAAATAAAATGTTCCTTTTGCAACTCCAGCCCTATCAACAATATCTTGAATAGTAGTATTTTTAACTCCTTTTTCAACGAATAAAGAAAAAGCTGCAGACAACAACTTATTTTTCTTCTCAAGTTTATTCATTTCAACTTTACTATTTTTGTCAATCATAAAATCACTTCCATTACATACATTTTATAAGGAACAAAAACGAAAGTCAATTGTCACAAGATAATTGACTTTTAGTCACTTTTAGAGTACTATAAATCACTAAAAAGGAGGAAACAAAAATGAATAAATTAGGAGAACTAATTTGTAAAAATAAATGGCTTATAGTAATAATATCTATTCTACTTTTAATTCCGGCAACAATTGGATATTTTAAAACAAAAATTAATTATGATATTTTGGTTTATTTACCAAATGATATAGAAACATTAAAAGGAGAACACATATTAACCGATGACTTCCATATGGGAGCTTTTTCAATCACAATTGTTGAAAATATGGCAAGTCAAGATTTATTAAAATTAGAGGAAATGTTTAGAAATATCAAAGGAGTTTCTAATGTAATTAGCATAAATGATATAATCGGCAAATCAATCCCAATAGAAATAATACCAGAAGAAATAAGAAACAAAGTTGCAAAAGATAATACAAAAATTTTACTAATTTCATTTAGTAATTCTACAAGTAATGATATTACTCTAAATGCAGTTGAACAAATGAGAAAAATTACTGATGATTCAGTTAAAATTGGCGGAATGAGTGCAATGGTTCTCGATACAAAAGAATTATTTAACAGTCAAATGCTATTATATATTGCAGTAGCAGTAATATGTTGCATTATAGTTCTCATAATTTCATTAGATTCCTATTTAGTACCAATTCTATTATTACTTAATATAGGAATAGCAATAATATATAACATGGGAAGTAACATTTTTTTAGGAGAAATATGTTACATAACAAAAGCAATTGCAGCAGTATTACAACTTGGAGTTACAACAGATTTTTCAATTTTTTTATATCACAAATATGAAGAAGCCAAGAAAAATGAAAAAAAGAATGAAAAAGCAATGACAAAAGCAATAAAAGATACTATTACATCTGTAATTGGGAGTTCATTAACAACAATTGCTGGATTTTTAGCACTATGCACAATGCAGCTAACCCTTGGAGCTGATATCGGAGTTGTTATGGCAAAAGGAGTTTTTTTTGGATTATTATGTGTTATCATTCTTTTCCCAGCACTTCTACTAGTATTTGATAAACAAATAGAAAAAACAAAACATAAAAATCTACTTCCAAACTTCAATTTTATTACAGACTTCATAGCAAAACATTGTATTACAATATTTATAATATTTTTAATACTTTTAATACCAGCATACTTATCCCAACGAAAAACACCAGTTTATTATAAATTAGACACATCTATTCCTGATAGTTACGAATATCAAATTGCAACAAAAGAGTTAAAAGAAAAATACAATTTAGTATCGCAATCAATTATCTTAATGCCAAATACTACAAAAGATTATTTAGTAAATGAAATGGTTGAAGAAATAAAAGAACTAGATGGAATTGATATGGTTATATCCCCTACAGCACTAGCCAAATATGGAATACCTGAATTCGTAATTCCTGAAAATTTAATTAACATATATAAAACGAATAAATACAAGTTAATAATAGTAAATTCTTTATATGATATTGCAACAAATGAATTAAATAATCAAATAGATAAAATTAATAAAATAGTAAATAAATATGACAAAAATGCAATAGTAGCAGGAGAAGGCCCACTAATGAAAGACTTAGTAAATATAACTGATATAGATTTAAAAAATGTTAATTATACTTCAATAGCTGTTATATTTGTCATAATGATGATTACCTTAAAATCAATATCATTGCCTATACTATTAGTTTTTACAATTGAATTTGCAATATTTATAAATATGGGAATACCTTATTTCACAAGTACCCCTATTCCATTTATCGCATCAATAGTTATTGGTACAATACAATTAGGTGCAACTATAGATTATGCAATATTAATGACAACGAGATACTTAGATGAAAGAAAAAAAGGAATAGACAAAAACAAAGCAATAAAAAGCGCACTTCAAGCTTCTACAACATCAATAATAGTAAGTGGAATGTGTTTCTTTGGAGCAACAATTGGAGTTGGAATTATTTCCACAATAGATATGATTAGTTCACTGTGCACACTAATGGCACGAGGTGCTATTGTAAGTATGATTACAGTTATATTTGTACTTCCAAGTATTTTAAAAATATTTGACAAAATCATAATAAAAACAACATTAGGATTTAAGAAAGGAATGATTTAAATGAAGAAAATAGTTAATAAAATAATGGTATTTGGAGTAATTGCAGGACTATTATTAGAAATAGTACCTATTTGGGCAATTTCTAAAGATGAAACAATATATGCAAATTTAAATAGCAACGGTCAAGTTGACAAAGTAATAATATCCGAACACTTAAAATTGGATGGACAAGAAAACTATAATGACAAAACAAAACTTGAAAATATTGAAAATATTGGCGGTAATGAAAAATATGCATTAGATAATGGAAAAATTATATGGGAAAGCAAAGGAAAAGACATATATTATCAAGGAACAACTAAAGAAGAATTACCAATATCACTTAAAGCTACATATTATCTAGATGGTAAAGAAACTTCTATAAATGACATGTTAGGAAAAAAAGGATCAGTAAAAATAGTTCTTAATTATTCTAATAATGATAAACACAGTGTAAACGTTAATGGAAAAAATGAAATATTATATACACCTTTTGTAATAGCTACAACAACGATTATTCCAAGTATAAAAAATAGTAATATAAAAGTTACAAATGGAAAAGTAATAACAAACGGAATAAACAATATTGTAGTAGCACTTTCAACACCTGGATTATATGAAAGTTTAAAAATAGATAAGCTAAAAGGATTAGATACAGTTGAAATTACTTATGACACAAATTCATTTGAACTAAATTCAATTTATTCTGTTGCAACACCAAAAATAATTGACAATTCTGATTTAAAAATGTTTGATGACATAGATAAGCTTTATAATTCAATTAACAAACTAGTAGATTCAAGTAAACAGCTAAAGACTGGAAGTGATAAATTACTACAAGGAGCAAATCAATTAAAAGATGGAGTTTATCAACTAAAAGAAGGAATTAACACAATATACAATGGTAGTCTTCAAATTAAAGATGTGTTATCACAATCAATGAAGAATTTAAAAATTGATAACAGTGTTCCAATAGATAATGAAACACTAGAATATATAAAAAATACTGCTGAACAAAAAGCAATCCAAACAATTGAACAAACCTTTACCGAAGAATATAAAAATGAAATTAAAAATCAAACATTAAATGCTTTACAAAATAAAAGCGAATATAAAGAATTAAAAGAAAACATAAATAAATTACAACAAATGGGAATAAACGAAACATTAGTAAATGAATGTTCTAAAGAAGAAATTAATGAAAACTATATAGAATCATGTTCAAAATACTCAGCATACATAGAACAATATGCTACTATAACAAAAATAATATATATAATGGAAGAAACAGCTAAAGAAACTGCAATTCAAACAGCATACAATACAGCTATGAAAACAGCAAAATTAACAGCAGGAGCAACAAGTGAACAAACAGCAATACAAGTAGCAACTAATGCAAAAGAAACTGCTAAAATTGAAACTGAAAAATCATTAACGCCTCTTTTAAACTCAATTGAAAAAATTAGTGACGGACTAAATCAAATTAATTCTAAAATGATTGATTTAGACAATGGAGTACAAAATTTGAAAGATGGTATCTCACAACTAGATTTAGGAATATCACAATTTAACTCCCAAGGAATTAATAAAATTTCTGACATAGTAAATAAAGACATAAAATCTACTGAAGGGAAAATTAAAGCTTTAATATCACTAAGTAATAATTACAAAACATTTGATGAACTTGGAGAAAAGACAGAAGGAACAACAAAAATTATAATGATAATTAATCAAATAAAAAAAGCAAATAATATTATTATAAAAAATGAAAAAATCGAAGGAGATAAAGAAAGTCTTTGGGATAAAATTAAAGGATTATTTAATTAAAAAGAAAGCATATCTAAGCTTTCTTTTCTTTTAAATATATTTCAGCAAGTTGTTTAAATCTATTAAAATGAACAATCTCTCTTTGCCTTAACCATAAGAGTGGTCCAATTACATCAGGATCTTTTGACATATTAATTAAATTTTCATAAACAGCTCTAGCCTTTTGTTCAGCAGCCATATCCTCATATAAATCAGCAATTGGATCACCTGTTGTAGCAAAATAAGCTACTGTAAAAGGAACACCATTTGAATCAGTTGGATATAATCCTTTACTGTGTTCAGCATAATGTGATCCTAATCCAGCACTTTCTAATTCTTCAATACTAGCATCTTTAGTAAGTTGATAAATCATTGTAGAAATCATTTCAATATGAGCAAACTCTTCCGTTGCAATATCAGTAAGAAGTGCTTTTCCCCTATTATCTGGCATTGTATATCTCTGATTCAAATATCTAAGTGCAGCTCCAAGTTCCCCATTAGCACCACCATATTGCGTAACAAGATATTTAGCCATTCTAAGATCTTTCTTTTTAATATCAACTGGATATTGTAATTTTTTTTGATATTTCCACATATTACATTACCTCCCAAGGAAAGTTATTATTAACCCACATAAAAGGTAATTGATTACCATCAACTGAATTAACATCAATTGGTCCATATTTATTTTGATATTCTAAAAGCATATTATTATACATTTTTTCATAATTTGAAAATATATTTAAAGCTTCTTTATCATCTGGGAAAACATCTAAATATAAATTCATTTCATGCATAGCAAAACATACTTGATTCAAATTAAACAAAGCTTCCTCTTTTTCATTAGATATTTTTAAATTACTAGGTTTATAATTTTTATATTCACTGTATAAATCACTAAACATGTTACCCTTTAAATATCCTTCATAAGGCCCATACATATTATTAGATAAATTATTTTGCATTAAAAACATATTATTAAATGTATCAAAATTATTATAATTATTCATATTTCCTCCATAATTAATATATGAATTAATAAAAAAATGACATAGGCTAATAACTATAACAAAAAACACTTGATATTTTTCCATTTTACTGTTAAAATAAAGTAGTCTTTTTTGAAGAACACATTACAAATGGCGAAATTGGTGAAGTGGTTAACACGCCGGATTGTGGCTCCGGTATGCAAGGGTTCGATCCCCTTATTTCGCCCCATTTATGAAAATCGTCGAATTATTTCGACTTATAATTAAACTCAATTGTTAAAATTGAGTTTTTTTATATAAAAAAGACAATAGCTTATCATTGTACGCTATCGTCTTTACTTATTTTTAAATTTATATCATTACCATCAAATTTATATATATTAGGTACCATTATATTTTTCTCTTTAAGTAAATTCTCTTGGCTAATATCTAACGATTGCTCAATTGTTGGACTAGTATTAACCATTACATATCTACTATTAATACTATTTATAAATTTAGATGCATTTTCATTATCTTCAGTAAAAATAGATGAACAATATAGTGAACTATTATAATTAATATACGTTATTGCTTCATCAATATCTTCAACAAATATTGCATCTTCTATTTTGGTTTTTAAACTACTCTTTATATAAATATTTACATATAACTTTTGCATTAATATTTTATTAATAAAATCGATATTTTTTAATGAATCTATATATATATCATAATTTTGATAACCTGAAACAATAGTTTCGGTAGTACATTCTTTCAAATATTTATTGATAAATTCATTATTTCCAATAATTACAGTCTTATTTATAGATTTAAAATTATCAAAAAACTCATTTGAACGCAAAGTTACAGAATGTTGAAACATTTCTTTTTTTAAGTTTTCTTTCTCAAGAATTGTCTGAGCTATATTTATTAGCAATTCATTAGTTCCACCCATATAACCATTGTAAGCAAAAATCATTGTATTATGTGTAAGTAACCCTAATAATATCATTTCTAGCATAGTATATGTATTACCATCAAATAAAACTAGTATAACACCAAGATTTGTATATACCTTTGAATTAAGAAGTTGATTATCCATTAAAGAGATTTTATCTTTTGATTTAATTAAAGAGTCTATATTTTCATACTTTTTTAATATCTTGTCTATCAAATTATGATCTATTTTAAAACCATTTTTATTATTTATGTCTATTTCATTTGCATCTTCAAATAGTTTAATATTATCTATTATTGCTCTTGCGAAATTTGAAATTAATTCTTTTTCAAAATTATATTTATTATTTCTATTCGCTATAATAGCATTATTTATTATATTTTTAACACTATCTTGCTCCATGAGACAATCCCCTTTCTTCATCAATTTCTTTTTCTAAAATCATAGCCATCTTACACATTTGTAATTGTTCTTGACTCAAACGGTTTAAATTAAATGTCTTACCTTTAGTACTAATTTGTTCTATTGCCATTCTTATTTGCATTATAACTTTATCAGATATATCTATTTGTTGGCCATTATTATCAAATGAAGTGTTATACAAGACATCTCCAAGTATTATTTCTTCATCTGTTATATCATAAATTATAGCAAAATTAGCATTCATTATTATCCTTGTTGTTTCAGGATGTAGACCATATTTATCTGCAATATCTGAAACAATATTTTGAGTTTCATCAGTGTGAGTTTGTCCAGAATAATTATCTCCTTTTGTTGCATATTCTAATTTTTGCAATATTTCAACATCTAATTGGTTTGTATTGTCATTATCATGTATTACAAATTCATCAGGATATATACTTAGTGTTTCATAAGTAGATGTTGGA